>ERZ1740060.252-NODE-252-length-39911-cov-8.955716_pt1 | contig 39911 bp, 35 predicted proteins | sample MGYA00581743_ERZ1740060 | MGnify/ENA primary metagenome ERZ1740060 (study PRJEB43018, sample SAMN04849235) | marine metagenome | isolation source: floating plastic debris | place: Pacific Ocean | collected 2008-08-27 | study: EMG produced TPA metagenomics assembly...
TTTGAGCGGTTCCCATATGCTAAAGCCTCCGGCTTTGCCGGAGGATACTTTTACTCAAGACATTGCCCTTGGATTTTGATATGGATCGTGATCTTGTCTCAAATAATGCCCCTGTGGTGTTAATCCAATATTTTTCCCCTGATTTCATTCTATGCAATCAGGTTGGGCATCTTAAATTTGGGTACTCAGTGCATCACCCGAATCGTTCCGGATTTTCGTGACTGGTTCACTCAGCCGTTTGTTAAATGATGTTTGACCTTCAACATGGGCGGTTTATCCGCCGACGGGATTTATTGCGCGGTGCAACAGGGTTTGGGGCGGCGATCGCTCTAGCCAAATTAACCAGCTGTGCCGCGCCTGGTGCCTCCGATTCAGCTACTGAGACTGGTAGCGATAGCACCGAGAGTACAGGCGATGGCCCGATCAAGTTAGGTCTAGTCGCTGCAATTACCGGCCCCTCTGCCCTCTCAGGCGAATCGATCACCCGAGGTCTAGAGGTGGCGATCGATGAGATCAACAGCAATGGCGGCGTCATGGGTGGGCGTCCGATTGAATTGGTGATCCGCGATGACGAATCCACGCCTGCTAAGGGCGTAGCGGCAGTGCGTGAGCTGATCGAGCAGGAGCAAGTCGCGGTCGTCTTTGGCGGCTTAGATTCGCCGGTATCCTTAGCGATGCTGCCGGTAATTCACGAGCTGGAAACCCCCTACATGGGCGTTTGGGCGGCGGCCACAGGCATTACCCGCAATGACTTTGACCCCAACTATGCCTTTCGGGTCTCGGCTAACGACAACATCGTCGATAGCTTTTTGATGCGTCATGCCCAGCAGGAAAAAGGGGCCACCAAGGTGGGTTTGGTGCTAATTAACAACCCTTGGGGAGAATCGAACCAAGTGGGCTTTGAAGAGTGGGCTCCTGAATATGGCCTAGAAATTGTAGGCATCGAAAAATTCAACGATGGCGATACCGACATCTCGGCTCAGCTCGGTCGCCTGCAAGAGGGCGGCGCTGAGGCACTTCTGCTCGTAGCCAATGCGGCCCCTGGGGCACAAATGATGAAATCCTTGGTGCGTTTGAATTGGGATGTGCCGGTGATTTCCCACTGGGGCATTTCTGGGGGACGCTTCTCTGAGTTGGCTGGGGCGGATGCAGCCAGTAAGGTCACATTTATTCAGACCTACAGCTTCTACGGTGAGCAAAGTCCCGGGGGAGAGCGGGTTCTGGCAGCTCTAAAAGAGAAGTACGGCTTGGCAGGCCCTGAAGAGATTCTGGCCCCTGTCGGTACGGCGAATGCCTATGACGCCATGCATCTCGTCGCTTTGGCTTTAGAAACCGCTGCCAGTACTGACGGCCCTACCCTGCGAGAAGCGTTCTACAATCTGCCCACCTATGAGGGGTTGATTAAAACCTACGATCAGCCTTTCACGGCAGATAACCACGATGCCCTGAATGAAGATGACTACATTCTGGTGCAGTGGGACGGGTCAGATATTGTGCCGCTAGGGTCCTAAGGCGCTGCCTTTTTTCGCTAAGGTGATTTCCGGAAAAGGCAATCTATCGTATGGGCTGGTCTTGTGCCTGCCCTCCGAAGATCGCCCACAGAACTACCGGTTTAACCAGTTGGATGGGGTCCAACAAAATCCATCGATAGTGATGAGGGCACCCACAAGAGGTACCCCTACCCAGAGGGCCGGTGTACTGTGTCAATCCCTTCTCAGAATCTACCTAGAAACCAGACAGTGCCTTATCTCTAATGTGTTTCCATTTCTGAGGGTCTAAAACCAGCCATGTGGCCCCAACTGATTCTTTCTGGCATGGCGATCGGCAGCATGTACGGCCTAGTCGCCCTCGGCTTTCAAATCACCTATGCCGTCTCAACCACCATGAACTTCTCTCAGGGGGCGTTTGTGATGGTGGGGGCAGTGCTCTGCTACAGCCTCAACATCACTTGGGGGGTACCGGCGATCGCCGCCGTGCCCATCACCCTAGGCATCTGTACTGGATTGGGGCACTTAGTCGAGCGCTGGATCGTGCGACCTTTTGCCCAAAATGGCTCCCATGCCTGGTTGCTCAGCACCATTGCCCTTGGCATCATTGCTGAAAATCTGGCCATGGTCACCTTCGGCAAAGAGGTGCGCGGCTACCCCTCTCCCTTAGCCGAGGTGCCAGTCTCAATTCTGGGGTTTGGGGTTTTTCCCCTAGAGGTGCTGATTCCGGTGGTGGGCCTAGCCGTGGCGATCTCTCTGCGCCTCGTTTTCACGAAAACGCTTTTGGGCAAAGCCTTTCAAGCGGTGAGCGAGAATCCAGAAACCGCCCAACTAATGGGGATTCCGGTGGCGCGGTTGATCGCCTTCTCCTTCGGGCTCTCCACCGCATTAGCGGGTCTAGCGGGCATGTTGATCGCCCCCATTGCCAATGTGTCTGCCACCATGGGAACTCTTCTGGGCCTCAAGGCATTTGCCACCGCCATTATTGGTGGATTGAGCAGTCCTTGGGGGGTGATGGTCGCCGGGATCGGCTATGGCGTGGTTGAGTCGGTGGCAGCAGGGCTTCTAGGGGGCAGCTATCGAGAAATCGTTGGATTTGCCGTGGTGATTGCGGTGTTGGCGCTGCGACCCAATGGCCTGTTTGGCCAAGCCCAAGTCACGAAGGTGTAGCGGATGAACCTCAGGTTGGCCATCGGTATCGGGCTGTTTGCAGCGGCAATTGTCGCGGTGCTGGCAGCTCCTAACACCTACTATCTATTCATCTTGGGGATGATGGGTGTCACCACCCTGGTTTCAGTGGGGCTGAATCTATTGGTGGGGTTATCGGGCCAAATTTCCATTGGTCATGCCGGTTTCTTTGCGATCGGGGCCTATACCGGCAGTCTGTTGATGCTAAATGCCCAGTGGAACTTTGGTCTTGCTTTAGGCATGGCAGCCCTAGCCGCAGCCGGGACCGGCGCCGCAGTGGCCACGCCCGCTCTTAGGGTGAGTGGCCCTTACCTAGCCATGATCACCATCGCCTTTGGCATCATCGTCGAGCGGGTCTTGATCGAATGGGTCAGCCTCACAGGTGGGTTCGGGGGCCTCTCGGCCATTCCCAAGCCGACGCTCTTGGGTCTGCAGCCCACGCTGCGGGACAGCGTTTTGCTGGTGATCCTCTTGGCGTTTGCCGCCGTGTTGGCCTTCGCCCAGTTCAAGCGTCATCCCTGGGGGCGAGCCGTGCAGGCCGTGCGAGATGATGCGATCGCGTCAGCCGCCTTGGGCCTAAATCCACTCTACGTGAAGGTGATGGCCTTTGCGGTGTCTGCCGCCCTGACCGGCATCGCGGGCATCTTTTTTGCCGCCATTATCGGCTTCGTCAGCCCTGACAGTTTTACCTTCCACCGTTCAATTTTGTTTTTGCTGGCGGTGATCATTGGAGGGCTCGGAACCGCAGAAGGGGCCTTGGTGGGGGCCATCATCCTGGTGATCTTGCCGGAATTTCTCCACGACTTTGCCGAATATCAACTGCTGGTCTTTGGTGGGCTGCTGCTATTGACCCTGCGTTTAGCCCCGGATGGAATTATGGGTCTGTTTAAGGACCAGCTAGACCGTCACACCCCGGCATACCCCTTGGCCACACCGCCCGATTTGCCCACCTGGGTCACCCAACATCAAACCCATGCCCCCCTCACGGTTGAATCAGTCAGTATTCAGTTTGGCGGGATTCGGGCCGTAGATGACGTGACCGTAACCGCTGACCCCGGTACCGTCACCGCTGTGATCGGCCCCAACGGGGCTGGCAAAACCACATTGCTCAACTTGATCAGTGGCTTTTATCGACCCCAATCCGGCACCATCCAACTGGGGAACACCCCTTTAACCAATCTCCCCAGTCGGGTCATTGCCGCCCTAGGGGTAAGTCGCACCTTCCAGGCGACGCGCCTGTTTAACTCGCTATCGGTGCTGGACAACTTGCGGGTGGCGGCAACCGGCGCAAAGCTCGGGTCGGTGTTGGCTGCATTGATCGGTTGGGGAAACAGCCGCAAACCCGAAAAGTCGATTTTAGAGATTCTCTCCTTCGTAGGCTATCAAGGGGATATTCACCAAACGGCCTCTGCGCTCGCTTTTGGAGATCGCCGTTTGGTGGAAATTGCTCGGGCTCTGATCACTTGCCCCCAGGTCTTACTCCTGGATGAACCGGCAGCGGGCCTGAGCACTGCAGACAAAGCTGCTTTAGCTCAATTGATCCGGCGCATTGCCAGCAGCGGCCTCAAAGTGATTTTGATTGAGCACGACATGAAGCTGGTGATGGGCATCTCTGATAGGGTTCTGGTGATGGATAGCGGTCGTCCCATTGCGCTCGGTCCCCCGCTGGAGGTGCAGCTCAATCCTCAAGTGCTCGCGGCCTATCTAGGCACTGCCGCGCCCAATGCGAATGCACCTCGACCGGTTGTCCCTGAGGCTGAGCCTTTACTCGTTGTTCAAGATCTGGTCACTGGCTATGGCGCGCTGCAAGTCTTGCAAGACTTATCTTTCACAGTGAAGTCAGGAGAACTGGTGGCGATTGTCGGAGCCAATGGTGCTGGCAAAACGACTCTGCTCAAAAGCCTTGTGAATGTGCTGCCCCCTTGGTCAGGTCAGGTGCAGTTTATGGGGCGATCGCTGGCCGCAATTCCGGCTCATCACATGGCTCGCATGGGCATCGTGCTCGTGCCCGAAGGTCGCCAAGTTTTTCGCGAGCTGAATGTAATCGACAATCTGCGCCTGGGTGCGTTTCACCGCCACGATCAAGCGATCGAGGCGGATATCGAACAAATGCTGCAGCGCTTTCCCCGATTGCGGGAACGTAAAGCCCAACCGGCTGGACTACTGTCTGGGGGTGAGCAACAAATGCTGGCGATCGCCCGAGGACTGATGGCGCGACCCATGCTGCTGCTGCTAGATGAACCCTCCCTCGGATTAGCGCCCCAGTTGGTGAATAATCTCTACGCCACCCTGGCGGAGTTGCGAGATGAAGGCATGACGATCTTACTGGTCGATCAAATGGCGAATCTGGCCCTAGACATTGCTGACCGCGCCTATTTGCTTGAAACTGGCCAGATTTGCCGCACAGGGTCGACCCATGATCTGCACGACGATACCGCGATCGCCAAGCGCTATTTGGGCGGCTAAAGCAATGGGTGAGGCCAGGAAGCCTTACAGAGAGGCTCGGCTAACCAGATTATCCAGACAATTGTTGTGATGCTGTTGGAAAAGAGGGGGTGATACGGACCGCTTTGGGGCGAGGCCTATCCCATCATCTCAGCCACAAAATTGGTGTACACCGCGCCTTGCAAGAAGCCAGGATTTTCTAGCACCATTTGGTGAAACGGAATCGTTGTGGGTAGACCTGTAATCGCAAACTCTCGCAGAGCCCGCTTCATCCGCAGGATTGCCGTTGGGCGATCTGGCCCCCAAACAATCAGCTTCCCGACCAAAGAGTCATAGTAAGGGGGGATTTCGTAGTCGGTATAAACGTGAGAATCCATCCGCACGCCGATACCCCCAGGGGGAAGATAGCCGTTAATGCGCCCAGGGGCGGGTCGGAAATTATGGCTGGGATCTTCCGCATTAATCCGACACTCGATCGCGTGTCCCCTCAAATTCACGTCCTTTTGGGCAAAGGAAAGCGGATCCCCCTGAGCGATACGAATCTGCTCAGCAATCAGGTCAAACCCCGTCACCATCTCCGTTACGGGATGCTCTACCTGGATGCGGGTATTCATCTCCATGAAATAGAAATTGTCATGGCTATCTAAGAGAAACTCGACCGTACCCGCGCCCACATAATTAATCGACTTGGCGGCATTCACCGCTGCCTCACCCATTTTTTGGCGCAAGGTTGCCGTTAAGGCAGGACTGGGCGACTCTTCTAACAGCTTTTGGTGTCGCCGCTGAATCGAGCAGTCCCGTTCTCCCAGATGCACGACATTACCGTGGCTATCAGCCAAAATTTGAAATTCAATATGGCGGGGCTTTTCAATGAACTTCTCTAGGTAGAGACCGGGATTGCCAAAGGCGGCATCGGCTTCGCCTTGAGCGGCCAGAAAAAGTTTTGTGATTTCTGATTCTTCACGCACGAGGCGCATCCCCCGCCCCCCTCCCCCAGCCGTCGCTTTAATAATGACGGGGTAACCCATTTTCTCAGCTAAGATTCGAGCCTCCTCGGCATCATTCAGCAGCCCTTCACTGCCAGGAATGGTAGGGACACCAACTCCATCCATGGTTGCTTTCGCCGTAGACTTATCTCCCATCGACAACATCGCCTCAGGGGTCGGTCCAATGAAAACCAGATTATGATCTGCACAAATCTCTGCAAAGCGAGCATTTTCAGCCAAAAAGCCATATCCAGGATGAATGGCAGTTGCCCCCCGCGTTAATGCCGCCGCAATAATATTGGGGATGTTTAAATAGCTTTTGCTGCTAGGGGCCTCGCCAATACAGACGGCTTCATCGGCTAACTGCACATGCAAGGCGTGACGATCGACCGTAGAGTGTACTGCCACCGTTGCAATTCCCATCTCTCCACAAGTTCGGATGATTCGGAGCGCAATTTCTCCACGGTTGGCAATTAAGATTTTAGAAAAGTCCATCGAGCCTTAGGGTGCACTGAGACACATATGCACGAAAAGGGTCTAAAGCTGGGAAACGGTACGCAGAGCAATCCCGGTACAGCCGTAGCGTTCGTGCAACGGTAGCTCATCCTACCATGGCGCAAAGACCGCTCTAGCACGGCAGATGCCGTCCTTCGTCATCTGCTGATCTTGGGGAAATGGGTAGTCCCTAAAGGGAGCAGTCTTACGCTATTCTGATGAGTGCAATCTTTAGAGCAATAGATTTTACTGCTTTTAAATGATTGATAACTGAGCGGATGTGGTGGAATTGGTAGACACGCACGCTTGAGGGGCGTGTGGCTTTTGCCTTGCGAGTTCGATTCTCGCCATCCGCATTAACAGATATCAGAGCTTCTCTGTTCTACAGGGGCTATTGTTACCTTCTGAGCCCAGCATCACTCTAGGGTTCCGTACTATGATGGCAATGGCAGATAAATTTTTGTAAAAGATTTTGACTTCGGCTGTCAGAGATCTGAAAGGGGCCTCTTGCCCATCTACTTGGTACGCCCTAGACCCTCTTTGGCAAGGGGGTGAGCCTGTCGTTAAGGGAGGGCTACCCCACGACCAGTTAGCGCCAGCCTGGCAGATCTTGCTGCTGGGAGATGGTTCCCCGACCCGCCACCTACAGCTACTGACCCGCGATCGCACCGAAGTAGACGTCATTGATATGTCCATGATTGGTGCCGATTTAGATGGTGCTCCAGATGGGATTCGGGCAGTCCCAGGACCACGCCTACGACGGCAAGTATGGCTGCGCACTGCGGCGGGCCAACGTCTGGCCTATGCCACGTCTTGGTGGGAGGCTAGCCACGTAGACGAGTATCTGCAAAATCGATCGCTTCCCATTTGGGCCAATTTAACCCGACTGCGGACGGAGCTTTATCGAGAAGTCCAGGGCATTTACTATGGTCACTCCCAAACTTTAGAAATTGCCTTTGGCCAAAAGGGGCCGTTCTGGGGCCGTCATTACCTGTTCTGGCATAATGGTCGCCCGCTGACGCTCATTTACGAAGTGTTTTCCCCTTACCTCACCCGTTACTTGGGACCGATGCAGATCCCCACTTATGGGCAAGCGGGCAAATAACGCACCGCACTAGCGAAGCCACTCCCGAAGGGCTATGGCCTTACGCCCCTACATCAGGAAATTTTGCGCCTGGTATGTTTCTAAATTGAAAATATATTCAACGCCATAAGTGTTACCAGTCCCGCTCTGGGGTTTGAGTCGGCTGCCAGGGAGCATCATGGCTCAGGTCAAGTTGAGGCGGGGTATCTTCGACCCAGATTTGAGTGCGCAGCGGACCATAGTGACTGCGTAGGGCCGCATCAACCCGCTCACCCACAATATGGGCAACCCCGGCAAATTCAGGATGAATGGCGAGGCGCAGCTCGACCCAAACTTGGCGACCCACTAGCCCTCGGGAGCGAATGCGCATGCAGCGGGTAACGCCTTCGACTTGGGTGACGATGTGAGCGATCGCTTCGGGGGCGATCGCCATGGGGCGCAGCAGCATCGGTAGCTGTGTGGTCAGGACGCGCCATAAACTGCGGCCCACTAAAGGCGTCAATACTAGTGTTAAACAAGGATCCACCCAGGTTTGATCTTGCCAAACCGCGATTAATCCGCCTAACGTTACCGCCGACAGCCAAGCATCTTGCAGGGTATGGCGGGCATTCAACGCCAATGGCGTACTGTTCAGGGCACGGCTACGAGCCCGCCCATAGAAAGCCATTACCCACTCAATCGCAATTAATACCGCGATCAGATAAACCATTGGGCGATCCACCGTCGCAGGAAAGGGTTGCCCACCCAAGCCCCATAAACTACCAGCAAACTGCTGGAATGCAGCCAAGATCAGAGTGAGCCCCGTAAAGCCCAACACCGTTACCACCAGCAGCGTGCCCGCGACCTCTGAACGACCATGGCCCCAGATTTCTTGTCCTTGGGGGCGCTGCGGCGAAGCCAGGGCAATTAGGCTTAGAACTGTACTAAAGGCATCGACAAAAGTATGCAGCGCTTCCGCCATCAGCAATAACGATTGGCGACTCCAACCAGCGATGGCCTCAATCCCTAAAACCAACAGCGTGATCCAGAGGGTGGTGAGCAGCAAGCGGTAGCTAATACGTCTTTGCGGCAGCTCGGCATTCATAACCCGATCATCTGTACGACGGTCTGCAGCAAGGATTTCCTGATAGCCTCATCAATGGCGTGACTTTAGCACGAACTGCTCAAAACGCCACTTTATTCAAGGGCTGATCGACAACTATGGCAGCGATTCGATTATTAGTACTCGATATTGACGGAACCATTGCTGGGGAAACCAATCAGGTCACTCCCCAGGTACGCGAGGCGATTGCAGCGGCTCAAGCAAAGGGCATTCAGGTGGCGATCGCCACGGGCCGCATGTATCAGGCTGCAATACGCTTTCACCAAGCGATTGGGTCTACCCTGCCGCTGATGGCCTATCAAGGAGCCTGGATTCAAGATCCGAGTACCCAGACGCGCTATCGTCATAGTCCTTTGCCCCGGCCCTATGCCCTAGAGCTACTCCACCTGCTGGCTGAGGCTGAGGCCGAGCGAACCTTATCTATTCATCTCTATATCAATGACCAGCTGCATGTGCGAGAGATTATTGCCGATACTCGCGACTATGCAAAGCGCTCACAGGTTGAGCCCGTTGCAGTGGGTGAGCTAATCCCATTTCTAGAGCAAAACCCTAGGTTAGAAATCACAAAACTCCTGGCGTTAAGCCCTGAACCCAAGCTAACCCGAGTGCTATTGCAGCAGCTACAACAGCGCTACCCAGCAGATCAGATTTACTTGACCCAGTCCGTGTCAGAGTTTTTTGAAGCCACACATCCCCTAGCGAATAAGGGGGATGCCGTGAAGTTTGTTGCTGAAACGCTACTCGGCTTAAAGGCTGAGGAAGTTATGACGATTGGAGACAATTTTAATGATGCTGCCATGCTGCAGTATGCAGGGTGTGCAGTCGCTATGGGAGAAGCGCCGACTGCCGTACAGGCTATGGCAGATTGGACTGCACCTGGGGTAGAAGCCGATGGTGTAGCTGCCGCCATCGATAAGTTCCTGCTGTAGCTCGCCCTTGGAGGGACTCAACTCAGAGAAATCTCGAAGCCCGTTTTCCCTCAATAGGCACAACGTATAGGGCATGATACGGGACGCTACAAGCACCTATCGAGCTAGACGGAGATATTAAAGCTAAAAAAGTACTGCTCTAAAAGGCATTAAACGCAGAAAGAGTGCCGACGACTGGCCGTGTTTCGTCTCGGCACTCTCACTGGTTCGCTCCTCACACCATCAGAGTATAGCCTAGTGAAATTACCCTGTCACGGAGATCTCTCTGTAAACAGCTTCAGTATTACTTATCACTAAGATGAGTGAAACCAATATCAACACATGTCATGCAGGGTTTTCTTCTTGTCAATCGCAAATGCAGCAGTAAAGATGCTGCACAATTCAATCTACAGGACCTTGAGTGGCCCTACATTTCTTGGGTATCTTTTACAACATAAGTTTGGGATGCGTTTCACAATGGAACTTAACTGACATATTTGCAGTCTGTATGCAGGTTGAATGTTGAGCACATCCCAGCCAATGAGCTTCAATCATTGACCTTGTTGCTGAAATCAGTCCTCATTCAAGGGGCCATGCCAGAAAGACTATAGTAGGCGTAAGCGACTCTTGAGCGACATGGCTCATTGTCCCTGAGCACCGGAGCAGGGCTGCGCATGAAACCAAGCTTGGTTTCCCGATGCGGAGTTTATCTACAGATAGAAGTAGTAAAGCCTTTCATGATTTCCGTAAAACCCGCAGTCATCTACCGATAAATTTCGTGTAACCTGCGAGACAACTCCTCCCATACACCACCACCATGTATCCTACGTCTTCTGCCAATACCACCCGACCCTTTCTCACCTGGCAGCGGGTCTCTGATTGGGCTCAGGAACATTACCGTTGTCGCACCTTTGTCAAAGATGAACGGATTCCAGCCCGACCAGGATTGCTGTATTTAGTTGAACGCGGATCTGTACGGCTGACTGGCAATACTCAGGTCAACTTGCCCCTGGGAGATACGGATGAGTCCGCTGAGGCCACGACCCCGCTGATGGCTCAAGATGAGGAGGCGTTCTTGGGATTTGTAGGGGCAGGTCAACCCTTTGAGCTGGTTGCGCAAGCACCGTTTTCCTTACAAAGCTTTGCCCATGTCGACCAAACGGCCATCATTTGGATGTACTGGCATGATCTAGACAACTGGCCCCATTTTCGTCGGGAGATTCTAGACGCATTTCGCCACCAGCATCAGAGAAAGCTGCTGTGGCTGAGCACTTTGGGACAACGACGGACGATTGATCGCCTGATTGGTTTCTTAACGTTGCTGGTCGAAGAATATGGTGAAGCCTGTGAAGAAGGCTATTATCTGCCCTGGCCGCTAACCCATGCCCAGATTGGCAGCGCTGTGGGGTCAACGCGGGTCACGATTACGCGCCTAATGGGTAAGCTCCGCCAGCAAGGCATGCTGCAATCTTATGGGGATGGCTTAATTTGCTTGCCTGCAGAGCATGCCTTGCAAAAACAAGCTTAGGCACTGACGTTATTGTTAAACGGTTATGACCCCTTGCCTATTTTTTGTAGGTAAGGGGTTGAGCTTTATACGCTTCTAACTTCGGTAGGCGGATGCAGGGGAAACAGGCCGTTACTAGGGGCTGTGGACAATCAAAATCAGACGCCTGACCACAAGATAGTTTCAGCCCCTAGTTTGGTTTGGCAGGACGGGCGTGACAATGCCCACTCTGCAAGGGTTTCGCTACTGATTGTCCACACGCCCTAGTTGCCGGGCAGTGCGCTACGCACGTAATCCCAGAGGGCTTCAGGACCGATGCCGAAGACGAGTTGTAATGCCAATAAAATGAAGGCGACCAAGATGGCTGTCTTGAGCGTGGCCTTCACGACTTTGAGGAGCCAGGTGAAAACCAAAAAGGAGATCACAATGGCTCCAATCACAATGACGAGTTCCATGGGGGCACCTATCCTCAGGAAATAATACTGGTAGCCATTGCAGGCGTTTCACTTGCCTCGATAACGGCCTGTCTGGCCCATTGATCCACGACTAAAATATCTTCTAGATGAGGGTGTTCTATTAGGTCATTTCTGTGGCGATCGCAGACCCGTTCAATAACCTTGGGAATATCGAGGAAGCCAATTTTCTCGTCTAAAAATAGCGCTACGGCCTGTTCGTTCGCTGCATTCAGCACAGCCGTCATGGTTCCGCCAGCCCGACCTGCCGCATAGGCTAGGTCCATACAGGGATATTTATCGTGATCAGGGGCTCTAAAAGTGAGGTCACCTGCTTTCACCAGATCAAGGGGTTCCCATTCAGTATGAATTCGCTCCGGCCACGACAAGGCGTAAAGCAGGGGTAAGCGCATATCCGGCCATCCTAGCTGCGCCAGCATAGAGGTGTCTTGCACTTCGATCAGCGAGTGAATGATGCTTTGAGGGTGGATGACAATGTCGATATGGTCGTAGTCCATCTCAAAGAGGTAGTGGGCCTCAATCACTTCCAAACCTTTGTTCATCAGCGTGGCCGAATCGACCGTAATCTTTTGCCCCATGGACCAATTGGGGTGCTTGAGCGCATCAGCGACCTTGACCTCGGGGAGTTTTTCAACGGGCCAATCTCGAAACGCCCCACCCGATGCGGTCAAAACGATCCGCCGTAGGCCCCCAGCTGGGACACCCTGCAAGCATTGGAAAATAGCTGAATGTTCTGAATCGGCGGGAAGAAGTTTAACGCCGTGTTTTTCAACCAGGGGAAGCACAACCGGTCCCCCAGCAATTAGGGTTTCCTTATTGGCTAAGGCGATATCTTTTCCGGCTTCAATTGCTGCTAGGGTTGGCAGCAGGCCTGCACAGCCCACAATACCTGTCACAACCGCTTCTGCATCGCCGTAACGCGCTACCTCAGCCACCCCAGCTTCACCGGCAAAAATCTGCGGTTGGGGATCGAGATCGGCGATCGCGGCTTTGAGTTCAGGTAAGCAGGCTGTATCTGCGATCGCCACTGCTTTAGGGCGGAACTGTCGCACTTGCTGAGCGAGTAGTGCGACATTGCGACGGGCGGCAATCCCCACAAGGCGAAATTGCTCTGGATGGGACGCCAAAATATCTAAGGTCTGAGTGCCAATCGAGCCCGTAGAGCCCAGCAGAGTAATTGCTTTCACGATATTTCGGGGTGTGCTTCCCTCTTAATTTACAATCTTGCGGTCGTCTACCCCGCGCTCCCTACGGGTGAAACAATCGTTCTAGAGAAAAACCGCTGCTGCTCCCAAATCAAACGTCTTCATTGATACCGTCTCCGGTGTGTTATCTACCCTGAGAAGGGCTGTATCGAAAAGGCAATTGGGCATAATGAAGATTAATGCTGAACATAGCTCAAGACTTGTCAGCACACGGGCGCACAAACCATCGTTACATTGTTAAGCCGATCATAAACGTCAGGGTATTCCATGCATTTGAATTAGGGCTGCCATCAATTAAAACTAGGATTCTTGTGCTGCAAAAGTTTTAGCCCCTAGCAATATTATGGAAACCGGGTGCGGTTAACTTGCCCAGCAAGGCTTTCACCCGGTGTTGATGACGCGCCCTAGCCTTGAGCTTGACCGAATTCAGAGGGAACGCCTATCTCTATGGCTGACAGCGCCCATATCTTAGTCGTTGAAATAGCCTGCCCCGAGCCAGCTTGGCTCAGGGATCTGCTCGGCCAAGCTGGCTACTCGGTTACCCGAGCGACCAACCTGAAAGCAGCGACCACAATCTTGCAGGCATGTCCCCCTGATCTGGCCGTCGTTAGCGGCATTGCCGCAGAATTAGATACGGGTAGCGCCACCGAATTGAGGGGTGCTCTAAACAAGCTAGATGTACCGCTCTTGTGGCTCGAAGCAGCGGGTTCAGATCGCGGTTCAGTGATGACCTGGGCAGAGGGGTGCATCGTCGACTATGTCGCAGCGCCTTATCGTGATGACGAGATTCTCGCCCGCGTCAACCTGCACTTGCGTTATCAATGTCGGCCGCAAATGTCTAGGACATCATCTCCAGAAATTAAGCCTGAGAATGATGCGACTCAGGCCGCTATTTTTAGCGCTATTCCTGATTTACTACTGCGCTTGCGCTCAGACGGCACCTATTTAGACCGCCTCAGTGGTGGGGATGTAGTGCATTTCCCTGGAACTGAAAGCTTCCAAGGCCGTAAAATTCATGACTTCATGCCTCCAGCGTTAGTCGATTTACGTCTGCAGCATATCGAGCAGGCTCTGACCACAGGGACCATGCAACGCTACAAGCAGTCGTTTGAGCAGAACGGGAGCCTCTGTTACGAGGAGTGTCGTGTCGTTAAACTGACGGATGATGAAGTGTTGGTCATTGTCCGTGACATCACAGCACGCGAGCAGGCCAGTCAACGGCTCCAGCAACAACTAAAGCAAGCGCGAGCAATCGCCCATATTATGGAGCAGGTTCACCGGTCTTTAGATCTCGAACAAATTTTCATGGCAGTTGTCCAAACTGTCTGGGAGACCTTGGCCTGCGATCGCGTTTTAATCTATCGGTTCAACCCTGACTGGAGCGGCAAAATCGTCGCAGAAGCGGTTAGCCCCAATTGGGTCCCGCTGATGCCACTGCAAGATACCAACGCGACTCTGACCCAAATAGCCGTTGCTCAGACGGGCTGTTTAACCTGGTCCGGTCAAGAAATGGGGGTCACACTACCGGATACCTATATCCAGTCTCGCCAAGAAGAATGGTGGGTGCAAGATACCCAAATTAAGTGCGTCGAAGATATTTATCGGGCCAACTTTGATGAATGCTATCTAGATTTTCTGGAGCAGCTCCAAGCACGCGCCTACCTGATTGTGCCGATTTACGATGGCGATGTGATGTGGGGCTTGCTAAGCCTCTACCAAAATGACGCCCCCCGCCAGTGGCAGGAAAATGATCTGGCGATCGCGGCCCAAACGGGCACCCAGCTCAGCATTGCGGTACAGCAGTCCGAGTTATTTCAACATATCAAGACCGCCTCCTTAGAGCTGGCTGCCGCTAAGGAAGTTGCTGAAACGGCCAGCAAAGCCAAGAGCGTTTTTTTGGCCAATATGAGCCATGAGTTACGCACACCCATGAACGCCATTCTGGGCTTTGCCCAACTCCTGGAACAAGGGGGGGGAGGCACCCCAACGCAACAGGAATATGTTCAAACCATTCTGCGCAGCGGCGAGCATCTCCTAGGGCTGATTAATAGCGTCTTAGATTTATCCAAGATTGAAGCAGGTCGGATTGAAATTGCTCAGAGTGAATTTCGGCTGGGGGAATTTCTGCAAGGCGTGCATACGATGTTGACTCAGCAGGCCCAGCGCAAACGCATTTCGCTAACGCTGGTTACCAGTGAATCCCTGCCCCCAGTGATTCAGGCAGATGAGGGCAAGTTACGCCAAATCTTGCTCAATCTAATGGGCAATGCGATTAAGTTCACCACAGAAGGCAGCGTCACGCTCCGAGTGTTGCCTACGTCGACACCACGCAACACCGTTGCCAAAGCTCAGGCGCTGGCACAAATGTCACTGATTTTTGAGGTCACAGATACAGGCCCCGGCATTACCCCCCGAGAGCAGTATCGGATTTTTGAGGCTTTTGAACAGACCCGCATGGGCCAGTCTGTCGTCGATGGGACAGGTTTAGGGCTGACCATTAGCAGCCGGTTTGTGGAAATGCTGGGGGGCACTATGATGCTCTGCAGTACCCCAGGGCAGGGCAGCATATTTCGGGTAGTGCTGCCTGTGACGGTCATCCCTGAATCCACGGAGACGGCTCCAGATCCCCATTCCTTGAAGACACCGGACAAGGTCGTTGGACTGACGGCTGGCCAGCAGACACGACAAATCATGGTGGTGGACGACAATGCCGTCAATCGTCAAATTGCAATAGAGATGCTCCACCCCCTTGGCTTTGAGGTGGTAGAAGCTGAAGATGGTCAAGATGCAGTGGCGAAATGGGAAGCTGAGCGCCCTGATTTGATCTTGATGGACATCCGCATGCCGTTGATGGACGGTTATGACGCGGTACGGGCTATTCGTGCTCAAGAAGGTGAGGGAAACTCAGCCTCACCGGTGAAGATTATTGCGGTAACAGCAGCCGTGTTGGATCAGGAGCCAGAAAAGGCGATCGCGGCGGGATGTGATGACTTTTTGTCAAAACCGGTGCAACTCAATCAGCTCGTCGAGAAAATCGGCCATCACCTGGGCTTAGCCTATCGCTTTGATGTCATCACCACCCCACCGCCCCCAGACGAAACGGCTGCCATACTGCAGCCCCGCAATCTCCTGGTCATGTCCGATAGCTGGATCCGCTCACTCCACAGGGCTGCGGTGCTGTGCAACGACAAGGATATTGAAGCTTTATTGGGGCAAATTCCCGCTCAGCATCAGCCTTTGCAACGGGCCCTCTTAGAACAAACCCAACAGCTCAAGTTAGAGGTGATTTTAGAATTGACCGAAGCCGCCCTACTCGGTGTAGATAGTTAGTGCCGTGGCCCCATCTGAGCCCCAAGAGTCCTCATCTGCAACTTCCGAAGAAACTTGGTTTGTCGTTAAAACCGAGGCGGGGACCTGTGAGATCGCGTCTTGCTTACCCTCAACAGCGGACAGCTATGGGAGCCACAACAAGATACTGCATTGGGGACCTTACTCATCTCGCGGCGAAGCGATCGCCCGACGGGTTGGCCTGATTCGCGCCGGCAAATGTGCCCCCATGTAAGGGAAGCCGAAATTATTCAGCACCGGTCAAAGCGGTCTGTTGGCTGGCTTGTACAATCTCAGTTAAAAGCTCTAGAGCCGTGGCATATTGAGGGTCTTCCAAGGTGCCAATGATGGTGCGATCGTCGGCAATACGTTCACGGTCTGCCTCAGACAACTCTAAAATGATGTCGGGTTCAATCCCCGCCTGATTAATGTCTCGTCCATCTGGGGTTAGGTACTTAGCCACGGTAATGGCAATACCAGAACCATCAGGAAGACTCCGAACCGATTGCACCAGACCTTTGCCAAAGGTCTGGGTGCCAACCAGTTGAGCCCGCTCATTATCTTGAAGGGCACCAGACAAGATTTCACTCGCGCTTGCAGAGCCGCCATCGACCAGAACGACAAGAGGCTTATCGGTTAAGGCACGGTTATTCGCCGCTTCCTCATCCATAACACCTTGGCGGTTAACAGTGGAGACAATGCCACCCTCATCCAGCCACATGCGCGCAATCTCAATGCTGGAATACAGCAAACCCCCTGGGTTCGAGCGCAGGTCTAAGATGTAGCCGGTGACGCCATCGGCTTCTAAGGCTTCAATCGCCTCCCGCATTTCGGCAGAGGCATTAGCACTAAACTGGGTCAGACGAATGTAGCCCACAGGACCAATCGTGGTGTCTTTGAGGGCGTAGCGCACTGGGTGAATTTCAATTCGAGCCCGAGTGAGGGTAAATTCAACCGCTTCACCATCCCGTAAGACTGTGATTGACACCTCAGAGCCAATCGGTCCGCGGATGCGGTTGACCACATCATTGAGGTCCATGCCTTCGGTACTCTCACCATCAATGGTCTTAATGATGTCTTGAGACCGCAGACCCGCCTCAAACGCTGGCGTGTCTTCGATGGGGGCAACAACGACGATATCGTCGGTCTCTTCTTCTTGGGTAATCTGGATACCAATTCCGGTGAGTTCTCCGGAGGTATCAATTTGCATATTGCGGAACTCTTGGGGATCCATGAAGCGGGTATAGGGATCGTCAAGCAGCTCCAGCATTTCGCGAATGGCGTCGTAGGCGGCTTCGCGGGAGGCATACTCAGGCTCTAAATATTCGGTTCTAACCGCTTCCCAATCCACCTGATTAAAGGTCGCATCCACGTAGGTGCGATCAATCAGTTGCCAAACCTCATCAATAATTTCTTTCGGGCTCTCTTCAAAAAAAGCTTTGCTTTGAGATAGGTGCAACCCTGCTCCTGTAACGGTCACAGCAGCCACTGCTAAGGCTGTTGCGCCTACCACAAATCCACGCTTCGCGATCGCCATAAATCAAATCCTAGGGCATTCCTGAGGCAAGTATGCCCAATCTAACATAGTCATCCTGAGTCGACGCTGGGCTCAGGATGAGAAATGACAATATGACGCGTAGTCTAGATTACGCAGTGAAAGCCTAAGTTGTTTCTGGTTCGACCCAGAGCCCATCCCCTTTAATCAAATTGATTAACTCAACAACGCCTTGATCCTCGGGCACACGTTTAATTTCCTCGCGCCCTCGGTACAAGGAGATATACCCAGGTCCCTTACCCACGTAGCCATAGTCAGCGTCAGCCATTTCACCAGGGCCATTGACGATGCAACCCATCACTGCGATATCTAAACCGGTGAGATGCTTTGTGGCTTCTCTCACCTCATGCAGGACCTCTTCTAAATTGAAAAGCGTACGACCACAGGAAGGGCAGGCCACATATTCCACCATGGTCTTACGGAGACCCAGGGCTTGCAAAATGCTATAGCAGACCGGAATTTCTTTCTCAGGGGCTTCGGTCAGCGAGACCCGAATCGTGTCCCCAATGCCTTCGGCCAACAACGTACCAATACCGGCAGTGGACTTGATCCGGCCGTATTCACCGTCTCCAGCTTCGGTGACGCCAAGATGCAGGGGGTAATCCATCCCTAATTCATCCATGCGCTGCACCATCAGCCGGTAGGCCGCGAGCATGACTGGAACCCGAGACGCCTTCAGGGAAATAATTAAGTTACGAAATTCGAGGGATTCACAAATGCGGATGAATTCCAGGGCAGACTCGACCATGCCCTCTGGGGTGTCCCCGTAGGTAAACAGCATCCGTTCAGCCAGAGATCCGTGGTTAACACCGATACGCATGGCTTTACCCTGATCCCGCAGGGAAATCACTAGGGGTTCCAGGGTGGCCTTAATCGTCTCACCAATTTCTTCAAACTCAGCTTGGGTATATTCGGTGCGATTTGCTTGGGGCTTTTCGAAAACGTAGAGCCCTGGATTGACGCGAACTTTATCGACATGCTTAGCCACTTCCAGGGCGATTTTCATGCCGTTGTGGTGCACATCAGCAACCAGCGGAACGGTGCGATAAGTCGCCTGTAGCTTTTCTCGGATGGTGGCTAATGCTTTGGCATGGCCCAAGCTCGGCACGGTAACCCGCACAATTTCACAACCGATTTCATGGAGGCGGCGAATTGCGGCGACAGACCCATCAATGTCGAGGGTATCTTCGTTAATCATCGATTGCACCACCACAGGATTGGCCCCACCGATGGTGACATCCCCCACCTTGACGGACCGAGTGTAGCGGCGATGGATAACCGTCTCAACCGGCGCTTGAGCCGCTTGAGGGGGAGAAGACAAGGTTTGCATAGCCCAGGTAGTGGATCGATGTAACAATAATTAGCCTGCCACAAAGGCGACCGTTTGCGGCCAATTGGGGCGGTTGAGGCAGTCAAACTGTTGTCTGGAATACTCGGCCAGCAATAGCCTAGAAAAACCAGCCGTAGCTATGCAGCCCTTTACCCAATAGATTGACGCCCAAATAGCACACCCATACTACGGCAAAGCCCGAAGCGGCAATGATGGCTGGCCGTCTTCCCTGCCACCCTTTGGTGAGGCGGGCATGGAGATAGGCGGCAAAGACCAGCCAGGTGATCAGCGCCCAGGTTTCTTTGGGGTCCCAGCTCCAGTAGGAGCCCCAGGCTTCGTTGGCCCAAACGCCCCCGGAGATAATCCCGATGGTCAGCAGCGGAAAGCCCAGCCCGATAATGCGATAGCTGATGTTGTCGAGGGTGTCAGCGAGGGTCAATCGCTGGGGCGAGAGCTTCACCTTGGGGGTTTCAACAACTTCGACTTTTTCTAAAACGGCGGTGCCTCCGCCTTGCACCTCAACAGGAGCGTCTGCATTAGGCTTCACTGGAATCTCAATTTGCTTGCGCAAGCGGCTGTCGCGAAAGCCGCCGGTTCCGACGGAGCTGCCGCGTAGCTCGATCGCTTGGCCTCGGGTCACCACCAAAAACGCGATCGCCATTAAGGCCCCCACCATCAGGGCAGCGTAGCTGAGCAGCATCACGCTCACATGCATCATCAGCCAGTTGGACTTCAGCGCTGGCACCAAGGGCTCAGAATGCTGCATTGTCTCTGGCAGGGTCAAGGTTGCGAAGGCGGCGATACCCATGGTTACCGGGGCCGTCACCGTTCCGACGAGCTGACTCTCGCTCATGCGCTCGGCAATCAGGTGAACTGCCGTCAGCCCCCAAGCCACGAAGAACAGCGACTCGTATAAGTTACTCACCGGGAAATAGCCCCCCTCAATCCAACGGGCCACGAGCAGGGCCGCAATGGTGAGATTGGCGATCGCCATGCCGGTCGTCCCCACCTTGGGTAGCCAAGTGACCTGCCGGAAGGCGGCTCCACTCCAGTAGCAGAGCATGGTCAGAAACAGCACGACAAAGGCTAGATTGTCTAACCAACCTTCGAGGGTGACAAGATCCATGGGGTTTAAAAATGACGGCGTTTACTCATCCTAGCCAGTTTAGGGACATTGGCCTGGCTTGTGAACGGGTTTTGATCAGAATTCAACATGGCTAATGGGCACCCCATTCGCCCAACCCTCCTCCAAAGGGAGAGTTTATTCTGGAGTGTCGCTATCAGTAGGGGTTGAATCCGTCTTGTCTGCTAGGGGTTCTGAGGTGGGCAGCGCCCCAGGGCGATTACCTCGGCGCAGGGCCACGAACAGATCGTAGCGAAGCTGCCGTTCATCCAAAATGGTGGCGGTGACCCCGATCGCTTGAATGGCCTGCAAAGCCCCCTGAGTGTCGGGGGGCAGGGTGGGCAAAAACAGATTGCGGTTACTGTCATCCAGCTCGCCCAGATTCACGTAAAAGTGGCCGTTATTAGCATCCGGTGCCCCAGACATGACTAACTGATAGAGCGGATCGGTGGCCAGGGGGCGGTTGGGCGTGGGGGCAATCATATCGACGACACCATTGCCGACAGTGAGGAAGGTTACTGAATCGGATAACCAGCCTCGGCTGAGGGTGAGGGAGCCAAACGGCGAGGCCCATTCCGTCAGGGTGGCGTCTTCGACTTGAGTGTTGTTGATGGCAAAGCGATAGCGGCTCGAAACCACCTCATCCAGTTGGCTAAAGGTCTGATCGGCCTTGGGGCGATCGCTAACCTGAGCCATCAAAATCAATCCAGGATTCGGCAGGGTGACCGGGGTTGAGTCTGGGTCGACGGCAACTTCAGGGGGCGACACCAGGGCTAGGGCAAACTCGCCCCCCAGCCAAGGAACCAGGTCGTTTTCCATCACTAGGCCAGTGCCTGACTGCAGCGTGAGGGCGAGGGCATCGGGATCTAGCGAGGTCAGGGCGCTCCAGGTGCGGCGCTCTTTGAGATCGGTCCAGAACTGCTCAAAACTGCTGCCAGAAGCCATCATCACCGTCTCTTGGGGCAGGTAGTCGGGGAGCTGCTCGGGCAACGGTTCGGTGACGGCATAGGTGCGATCGCTATCGGGCAGTAACCAGCTCACGCTTTGAATCTGAATCCCCTGGGAGGCCAAGTCCATAGTCGCCACCAGCCCCCGGCTGGCCTGAAAGCCTGACAATACTGCCGGTGGAATCGCAGGCTGGGAGGCCTGGGCTAAAAACTGGGTGGCCGCTGGCACCGCCACATAGAGCTTGCCAAAGGGATCGACCGCTTCGGTTTGCTCGAAAGCGCGGCCATAGCCCGGTAAGTCCGTAATGGTGCGCCCCCCTCGATAGGCATCGATCGCCTGCTCAGCCGCATCCATATCGTCGGCGACGAGCACCAGCTCAGCGCCCAGGACGCCCATCCAAACCGCCTCGTCGTCTGGCACAGCTTCTTCCGTCTCTTCAGGCGCGTAACGGGTGAGGGTGACGCCCCGATATTCAACCTCATCCCCTTCACTGGTGGCGGATTCCGCTGGCTCTGCGGGCTCAGTTTCACCAGCATCGGTCGCCGTACTCTCAGAGCCCTCTGTCGTAGGGGATTCCACATCTGAAAAGCCCGTCATCACCTCCTGAGCCGCTTCTGGATCGGCAATCGGCAGCAGCACAATTTGATGGTGCTCCCGAGGGATGAGCACCTCTTCCGTTTCCCCCTCAGCTAAAGGGGTAGGCAAGAGGGCAATCGTGACTTCATCCCCCACCCAGGGCTCTAAATGGTCTTTAAAGGAGAGGCCGTATTGGGTAAACCAGCGATCGCGCCATTTTGCCAGTTGCCGATCAAAATCCGCCTGGGTTTCGGGAGTGCCAAACTGTCGGAGCTGCCGCCATTGGTCTGGATCGGTAGACAGGCTCACCGTCAGGGTGGCGGACTCGGGAATCGCCTTGGCCCCTACCGGTAAGCTCTCAGCGAAAAAACGCTGCAAACTCAAGCCCCAATAGGCGATCGCCCCGCCCCCAATCAGGAGCACAGCGGTCCCAATCGTGAAGAACAGAGGTGGTTTTTTGGGCAGCGCCATGGGTTTTGGGGTCCAGGGATTTAGTAAAGCCCTGCCAATTTAGCAAACGGTCATTGTTGCTGACAGGGTGTAACTGAAACAGATCGCTAAGCTCGGACTATAGTTCCGTGGGGTAAACCGCGATCTATGCTGATTGAGCCCTATGTGGGTTGCGACGTTTTCCCTGCTTGGCCATGACTGATGCCTCTTCCCCGTCCCGCCAAAAGCTCTGGTTGGCGGCCCTCAAGCCCCCCATGTACAGCGTGGCGATTATGCCGATCATCGTCGGCACCGCTGCAGCCTATGGGGAACTGGGCATTTTCGACCCGGTCACCTTCGCCCTCTTTTTGCTCTCAGCGGTGCTGATTTTGGTGTGGGAAAACCTTAGCAACGATGTCTTTGACTCTGAAACGGGCATCGACATCAATAAGCCCCACTCTTTAGTCAACCTCACCCAAAAGAAATCTTTAATCTTTGCCATTGGTAACGGCTGTCTGGGGCTGGGCATTGCCGGGATTTTTGCGATCGCCCTGCGTCAACAAGACCCGACCGTGCTGTTGCTAATCTTGCTCTGCTGCGGCTTGGGCTACACCTACCAAGGTCCGCCGTTTCGGTTGGGGTACCAGGGTCTGGGGGAAATTCTCTGCTTTATCAGCTTCGGCCCACTGGCAGTGGGGGCGGCTTACTACAGTCAGGCCCAAACCTGGTCCATGGGCAGTCAGATCGCTGGAGCCGTGATTGGTCTGACCACATCTTTGGTGCTATTTTGCTCCCACTTTCACCAGGTGGAAGATGACATGATCGCCGGGAAGCGATCGCCCATCGTCCGCCTCGGCACCCGTCAAGGGGCAATGCTCCTACCGGTGGTCTGCCTGGTTTCCTTAGGGCTAATTATGGTGGGCATCGGGCTCGATTATTTCCCCATCTGGACACTGCTATCTCTGGTAAGCATCCCGACCGCAGTCCGCCTCAGTCAGCATGTGTGGCGCTATCACGACCAGCCAGAACGGGTAAGTAATGCCAAGTTTTTTGCGATCGGGTTCCACTTTTGGAGTGGGCTGCTGCTGGGATTGGGCCTGGTGCTACCGACAGGGGTTTAGCCCAGCTGATCAATCACGTTGGCCATGTCGAAGTCTTGGACGGTGAGGCCACCAGCATCATGGGTGCTGAGGCTAATGGTGACGCGGTTATAGGAGATGGCGAGGTCGGGGTGATGGCCTGCGGCTTCGGCAGGGTCAACTAGGGCGTTGACGAAGGCGATCGCGCTGGGAAATCCATCAAAGGTTTTGGTTTGCTCGATGGTTTTGCCTTTGAGGGTCCAGTTGGGATGTTGCTGGAGTTGGGCTTGAATCTCGCTGTCGTTGAGTCGTGCCGCCATTACATCGGTCCAAGTAGAGGTTATGTTGGCATCTTAAAACCTGGGCGGGGTCAAGACAGGACAACAAGGCAAGGCTTAAGCCAACCGAGTACATTCCGTGCCTTGCAGAGACCAGAAGAGAAAAATACAATCCAAACAAAAAGCTTTCAAAGCCTTACCTCACAAAGATTTTAAAGCTTTTTTGTAAAACAAATTAAAAATGACTATATTGACACATAAGACAATAAAGAATAAAGTATCAATTAAATACAAAAAAGCAAGTACGCCTTACAATACAGGCGTACTTGTCAAGTGAGGTTGTTGTTGTGAGCTCTTTTAAGCAGCTTCCGCTGTCAGACCTAAGGGCGAAGTTGCCGAAGTTTAAACGGCAGGTCCAACTAGGTATGAAGAGAATTGCCGCTACTTATTACGGTCAAGTTGTGGGTTTCTTGGTTCCTTTGAAAGATTTAGAGGTGGCAGAGCAAGAAAATGCAATTCATGAAAGCGAAGAAATGTCCCTGTCAGACTTTCGGGCGCAGATGACAGAGTGTTGGGAACGTCTGCAGGTAGATGTGGACTGCATTTACTTGACATATCACAGCCGTAGAGCGGCGGCATTTGTTAGTCCTCGTCTTGCAAACTACCTTTCAATACCAGTATCGGAAGTCGCCCATAAGCTTCTTGCTATAGAAAGTGGGCTCATTGAAGTTGAACATCTCTATGTAGAGGATTGATTCAGATGTACAAAATTGTGTGTGCAGATCCAGCACTACAACAAAAATTAAGTAAGCCAGAACAATATTTCATTCCTGAGGTGCTTCGGGAATTGAGCATCGTTTTGCAAGCTTTGAAACGTGATGGAACATTAGCAGGTACTGATTTCTACGACACCAACACAAACAAAGTGTCGATGAAGACGTTTTACCTCTTTTATAAGCCCAGAATTTACACGGGAGAAGATGGGGAAATTTCTCAAGAGATTCTTTTGATTGATCTTAAGACAAAATCTTCTGAAGTTTTGAAGCAAAGATTCTCAGTGTCAGACAATTGGGATGACAAAGATGTCGTGGAATCAATTCCTCAATATGATAAACCCATCAAGATCATTGCCGCTCTTCAATATATTTATGAAGGCATAGAAGATTCTTTTGAACTTGGTTCTGCACTGGGACATCGTGGCAAAAAAAGAGAGTACATTGCACGGCATGGAAACTATGCAAAACATACCCTTGAACAGTTGAAGCTGATTACAAGAATCAAAGAGGAGCATCATTGGTCAGCGCATCTAACTGAAAAAGGAAAATTGATTGCCGAAGCTCCTAGTGAGGAACTGAAACTCAGGTTACTCATAGAAGCGATGCTCAATTATCCACCTGTTTGGAGAATCATTGTTGCTGTCACAGAAAGGCAAGGAGAATTAGGTGACAAAGAGATTCTTACTGATGAGCTTGTGAAAGATTTAACCTTTCCAGAAGTTTTGAGAGATTCTGATACAAGTAAGCGACGTGCTCAGACTTTACGAAACTGGATCAAATGGATCTCTGACTACTCTGGAATTCCAATTTGGTTACATAAGGATGGTGTACAGCTTCTGATTCCTATGCTCTATGCAGAGAACAAAATCTAGTCTGAAAATGCGAAAACAGACTCAAGCCAGAAAGTATAGTTTCCAAAGTCAGGAGTCTATAGGCAAGTCAGGTGAAAAAATCCTGGACGAATGGCTGAAGTTGAATTATAAGATCTTGGATGTTTCAGATATTAGTAAGTATCAGAAATCTGGAATTGACAGAATCTTGATGAGACCCGATGGCACAATGGTCAATGTCGAATACAAATTCGATATAGCTTCATCTAGAACAGGCAACTTATTCTTTGAAACTGTGTCTGTTGATAGTCGAAATATACCTGGTTGGGGATGGCGTTCTCAAGCTGACTATTGGATCTTTTTATTGCCTAGCATGGAGATCTTGGTAGTTGAGCCTGGAAAACTAAGGAATTTAGTGTGGCAAGAAAGATTAGCTATAGAAGATAAGACAGTACGAAATTCGAATTATCGGACTTTGGGTATTCCTGTACCTTTACCTAGAGCCCGTGAAATAGCAGTCCATATTACTAAGCTGGCGTAAAAGCAGTATATGCATTAGCAGACTTGCATCTCACTTCATCAAGAATCCTTACGCTTACTTACTCGAATATCTTATTTTCTACGATTAATTTTCGATTTTTCACGTTACTCGTAGCTAGTATTTCTGTTTTCTTGAAGAGCGATATCCCACGATATCCATAAGATTAACTCACTTGCAGTTGTCCCTTCAGAACCGTAATCGCTTGACCGCTGATAAAGACTCGATCGCCCTCACTGCTCAGCTTCAACACCCCACCCCGCGCCGAAATCTGTTTTGCCAATAGATTCGTCTTACCCAGCTTGGCTTGCCAATAGGGCATCAACGCACAGTGTGCCGAGCCCGTCACCGGGTCTTCATCCACCCCCGCTGACGGCACAAAATAACGAGAGACAAAATCCACCGCTGGGTCATCGGCTCGGCTGGTAACAATCACTCCCATCATCGGCAGCGTTTTCATCAAGACAAAATCCGGCTGGAGCGATCGCACCTGCCCCTGATCCGCCAACTCCACCAGATAGTTGGCGTTGGGCGCACCGAGATTTTGCCCCACAAACACCGGCTCAACCCCGCCCAAACAGTCGATCAAAATCTGGTCGGCTGGGGTCGCCGTCACGGTTTCTGCTGGGAAGTTGAGGGTGATCCAATCGCCCTGTTTCGTGGCCGTCAGCACGCCACTCCGCGATTCAAATCGGGCGGGCTGATCGGGAGCAAGATGCCCCTCACTCCAGAGCACATGGGCGCTGGCCAGGGTGGCATGACCGCACAAATTCACCTCCACCGTGGGGCTAAACCAGCGCAGATGATAGCTCTCTGAAATCGGATACAAAAAAGCGGTTTCCGAGAGATTCATCTCAGCGGCCACCGCCTGCATCCAGTCTCCATCAGCGGGTTCAGGCAACACACACACGGCAGCAGGGTTGCCGCTAAAGGGGCGATCAGTGAAGGCATCCACCTGGGAGATAGCAAGGGAAGACGGAAGTGGCATGGGTTGTTCAATTAAGGGCGAATTTCATCATCCTGCGTCGTGGATAGGGTTCGACGTAGGGGCTGTGCCTTGTGCCTGCCCTCCGCCGAAAGATCATCCTGGCTAGATGAGGGGCAACCACAAGGGATTGCCCCTACGATCTGGGCTGGGGTTACCGGTAGTAGCGACCCTCTAACCACTGACGCACATCAACCTCATCGCTAAAGGTTTGGCGATCGCCGTTAACGGGATCCCATACATGCCATTTAGCGTTGCCCTTGCGATCAATTTCGCAGCGTACGTGGGGCTGATCGCTTCCGGCTAGTTTTGTCATCCATTCGCCTAGAACTGTCTTGAGGCGGTTGGGTGTGGTGGCACGCGCCGGACGGCTGAGCGGGCTGTAGGACGTAGAGAATTGGGATTGCATAGGAACCTCCCTCGGTTCGAATGGGCGATTGACCTCGATGAACCTACTTTGCCAATCGAGAATCCGAGCCGGAAGGTACACCTGGGCCAATTTTAGGTAGTACAGTTTCGTTATTTTTAACTGTTCTAGTAAAAGTTGGTGAAACTGTACCAGCCCATTGCCGATTAAATCGCCTACAGTGCTGACATGGCCTATGGCACTTCGTGGACAGTAAGGGTGCTGAGGGTCACTCACCCTGCCTGCGGTGTCATTATGAAAATTGCCGTTGATCGTCAAGCTACAGAGCCGGTTTATCTCCAAATCCGCGATCGCATCAGCTACCTGATCCAAGCCGGTGGGCTGAAGGTGGGCGATCGCCTGCCGTCGATTCGGTCCATGGCTCAAACCACCAATGTCAACAAGCTGACGGTGATCGAGGCTTACAGCGTGCTTGAAGCCGATGGGCTAATCTACGCCCGCCAGGGAGCAGGGTATTTCATCAGTCAAGCTACCGTCACGCCCCCGGCCCGCCCTGCCAGCTTTGCGCCTGAGCAGACGGTGATTATCCCTGAGCAAGGGCTGACCTCATTTTCAGAGGTGAGTGACGCCTTTTTACAGGCCCAGGCTCAGCCTGGAATGATCAATCTGAATAGTGGTTATCCCCAAGCAGTCGGCGTTGAAGACCTGCAGCGGATCTCTCGCCGGGCGATCAAAAACGTGGCCGGTCAACTGTTTCATCACAATCCCCCTGAGGGGGATCCAATTCTGCGGGAGCAAATCGCTCAGCTCCTCTCCAAACTGGGTTTGGGTGCCGCGCCTCAAGATCTGATTATCACGAATGGCTCCATGCAGGCCCTTTGCTTGGTTACTCAGCACCTGATTCAGCCCGGAGATTGGGTGGTGGTCGAGTCGCCCAGCTTCCATGCCTATCTCTCCCTGTTGCAGCAAATCGATGCCCGCATTATCGGCATGCCCATGACGGCAACGGGCATGAACCTGGACCTGCTGGAGCAGTTCCTCAAAAGCCATCGCCCCAAGCTGATTTACACCAACAGCACCCTCCACAATCCCACCGGCATCACCACCAGTCTGGCCCATCGGCGGCGGCTGGTTGAGCTGGCAGAGCAATACGACTGCTGGGTAATCGAAGATAACGCCTACGAATGGCTCTCTTTTGATACGACGCCCCCACCCATTAAGGCGCTGGATCGGCGCGATCGCGTCATCTACACCGGCACCTTCTCTAAGAGCCTGATGCCCGCGCTGCGATTGGGCTATGCAGTGATTACGGGGGATCTATATCGAGAAATTGTAGAGCGCAAGCTGCTCCATGATTTGCATGTCTCTATCGTTTCCCAAGGCATCGTTCGGGAATATCTGGCCACGGGCCATTATCGCCGCCGGATCAATCACCTTAAGGCCCTCAACCAGCAAAATCGCGGGGTGATGGTGCGGGCGCTAGAAGAACATTTCCCGGCAGAGGCGTCCTGGACTATTCCCGCTGGGGGGGTATTTCTCTGGGTACAGCTCCCCAAGCAAATCAATGTGGCCAAGCTGCACCGGGCCGCTGTGAAAGAGAACGTGTTTGTGGGCAGCGGTCAGCCCTTCTTCCCCGATCAACAGGGGTATCCGGCCCTGCGCCTCGGGTTTGCTCAACCCATGGAAGATATTGAACGGGGTATTGCCGTGGTTGGGCGATTGCTCAAGGCCCACATGGCACGGCACCGATAAGGTCAATCCATTAGCGGCGATAATGGTGGAATCACTGTAGTCCCGCCATCGTCGGCAAGAAAACCATGGCAACCGTTCAAACCGAGCTGTATTTAATTCGCCATGGCATCGCCGCGGAGCGGGGCACCTATGAGAACGACGGCGATCGCCCCCTCACGGCGAAGGGCATCCAACGCACAGAGGCGATGTTCAAACGGTTCTGGCAGTTGGGTTTGCAGTTTAATGCAGTCTTGACCAGCCCTTTGGTCCGCGCCCAACAAACCGCTGACATTTTGGTGCGGGTGGGACTAGCAACTCAGGCCGAAACCTTCGGGGCGTTGAAACCGGGCGGGCAACTCACCGACTGGCTGGCTTGGTTGGAATGGTGGCAGGGGCATACCCCCCAGGGGCGGGTGGCGTTGATCGGCCATGAACCCGACTTGAGTGATTGGGGCCAGCAACTGGCCATGGGTCAAGGGGGCGATCGCTGGGTGCTGAAAAAAGCTGGGGTGATTGGCCTGATGTTGCCTGCAGCTGACATGGCCCTGGGCCAAAGCGAACTGTTTTGGCTCTCCTCCCCTCGATTACTTTTGGGGCAAGGGCTGACGTTTGGTTAGGTATCGCCACAACGCTTATAGCATGGACGCGTTAGACGTTCCCTGCTAGCACAAAGTTGAATTGGGCTTGGGGGCGACTGCCGCTAGCATCAACCGACATCAGCAGCTCAGGCTGATAGAGAAAATCACCCTCATTCAAAGGTTCGTCGGGAAAGTAGAGCTGTGTTGTCAGCGCGGGCCGATCAGCTGGCTGATTGGGGGACTTGATCCGCACGTGAATGTGGCGCGTCCGCCCTGGGTAGAGACCGGGGGAGATTCTCCTTCGGAGAGGCTACGCCAACGTCTCTAGTTGGTAGCGTCCCTCAGCGTCAGTGAACTGCTGCCCGCGAAAAGTGTTGCCTGCATTGTCGTATTCTCCCTGGGCATTGGTATGCCAAAACTCAAGTCTGGCCCCGGCAATGGGCTGACAGCTTGTGGACAGCACCTGGCCCGTGAGCCTGATCGACGTGCCAGTGAAGCCTGGCTCTAGCAGCGAAGTGCGCTCAGGGGAATTGAGGCGATAGAACGGTCCAGAGGTTTGCGGCGGTGTGGGGTCGTCGCCGCAAGCGGGTGTTGGGGGTAGGGCTTGGGCGGAAGCGGAGGGCTTGGTCGTCTGCAAAGAAGAATTGGCAGAGCGCTGACTACAGGCCGCCAAAGTCAGAGAGCCGAGAAAGAACGGCCCGGTTTTGAGCAGCACTCGACGGCGGTGCCGGTTCCCCAGGGGTGACATGGCAAGGCTTCTCTTTGCTCTGGTGCAAGGACTGTAGGGATAGGAATCCTCCCTCGATACATCCTAATCAGTACTCACCGGTTTGGGGCTCCTTCAGTCCTTGGGGTTATCGGCGCTGTCCATTGCCCTCTGAAGACGCTATTTGCCAGCAGCCCCCCAAATCACAGCGGTGGCTCGATATAGCACCAGATTTCTGGCATGGCTAAACGCGTGTAAATGGGAAGGCGATTAAGCGATTTGTTCGTGATATCGATGTGTACATATTTGTCCGGCGCTAATTTCAATCCTCCCGTACCCCTATGACAGGTTGCGACGAAGCTGCTCTGCCAAAGCAATGAAGGTCTTCTGATTCTCTATCTCAATGTCATGGGTCATGCGGCGTAAAACTCGATCTTCGACGGCATTCATGGCTCGCAAAGCCGCTTCACCTTTGTCAGACAAGCGTAGTAGTTGACTGCGTTTGTCAGCCGGATTCGGCTTTCTCTCAACCATTTCTTGGGCCACAAGTTCTTGAACCACCCGGTTCACCTGTGCCTTGTCTCTATGGATGGTTTGGGCGATGCGTTGCGCCGTGCAATCCTCCATGGTGGCAATCATTTTCAGGATCTTCATATGCGTCGGGGCAACACTTAAACCCTCCGCTTCTAATTCGACTGCCAGGCGTGATTTGAATGAACGCACAAGCCGAAACATCGATTCAATCAGGTGTGGCGCCGTCAATTTTGCAAACCTCCAGCCAATTAGTTGACACTATCATCTATCTTGAATTACAGTGAATACATCAGGTAGATGACACTGTCAACTATATTCCGTTTGGCACAAGTAAACCAGGACTCATTTCCATGAAACCCAAATTAAGACTGACACAGGTTCACGAGGTTCAGGATTTAGGCCCCCATATGCGACGTATCGTCCTCAGGGGTGACGACCTCAAGGATTTTCCAATTGGCCAGGAGAGTGCTCACGTTAAAGTTATCGTTCCACAGCCCGGTGAGACCAAGCCCAAACTAGCGTTTAGCTTTGGCGCCAAAAAGTGGATGCGCTCTTACACCGTGCGTGCATTTGATGCCGAGCAATATCGGCTAACCATTGATTTTTCAGTCAATAACCACCGCGGTGTTGTGGCCGATTGGGCCGTACAGGCAAAACCGGGTGACTATCTGGGCATCGGTGGCCCTGGTCCGGTAAAACACACGGATCTCGCAGCAGATTGGCATTTGATTGTGGGTGATTTCTCGGCGCTACCCGCTCTGGCCGCGACGGTCGAAAAGCTGCCGAATAATGCTAAGGGCTATGTACTAGCGCAAGTGCCTACCGTCGAAGACCAACAGCATATAAACGTTCCGCCTCATCTACATTTTCAGTGGATTGTGAACCCGGATGTATTGCGCAACGAACTGCTGCAGCACGTTCAGCAAATCGATTGGATGGATGGGCAACCCGCCATATTTATTGCTGGTGAGGCATCGCAGGTTAAAGCCATCCACGGTTACGTAGAGTCACAACCCGGCTATCAGAAAGATAAGACCTATGCCTCTGCCTATTGGCAGGCGTGATGCCGACAAACACCTTCCCGATACTGCATTCGGACACACCGCATCAAAGGAAAATAAGCATGCAAAAAATCACCGACGCTACAGTACTGAACACGCTGGATGTGCTTTACCAGGACGCGTCTTCAGATAAGCGTAGACTGCTCACTGTCTTTCCCAAAATATTGTCTGGCAACCTTCAGCCCAGTGATGCTCGGAAAGCCTATTTGCCGATTAATCGCGACCAGGGTGAATTTATCTATGACCTGTTGATTACGGAAGGCGCAAAACACATTGTTGAATTTGGTACGTCCTTCGGTATCTCTACTTTGTTTCTCGGGGCTGCGGCGCGTCAAACCGGTGGACATGTTGTAACCAGTGAACTTTTACCTGAGAAGTGCGCGATCGCAAAAAAGAATTTCGAACGCGCTGGCATCGCAGACTTAGTGGATCTGCGCGCAGGAGATGCCATGGAGACGCTTGCCACTGTCGATGACGGCATCGACTTTTTACTACTCGACGGATGGAATAATCTCTACCTACCGTTGCTACAAATGGTGGAGCACAAACTCAATAAAGGCGCGTATATCTACACTGACAATGCATCATTCCCTGGGACAGAAGCATTGCTCTCCTATTTGAGAGAAAATCCGGCCAAATTCGACTCTGAGCACATGAAAACTGGGAAGGGAGGAGTCGAATTGACAAAGTATTTGGGTGGCGCGTGAAAAATCTGTGAAAGTACTTACATTGTAGAGATGGAAACCGGCAGAAGTCTGCTCGATTTAGGGGGCTTACTGATGGAGCTTCAAGATCTGCTAGATTGCCCGGTCGACATTGTTACCGAGAAAGGACTGCGCCGCAGAATCCGGGAACGTGTGCTGAGTGAGGCAATTCCCCTATGAAAGCGGATGACCATCTGGGCCAAACACATCCGCCTCGTGAGCGCCAACCTGTTCTGCCTGCCCCACATATCCACTTCGCGCCTGGGGAAAGGCGTCGCAGTAGGGCACATAGGGCTTGATATCTAACACGGGGGTGCGATCCAGTAAGTCAATCCCCTCCACATGGAGGATATTGTCCTCTATCGTGAGCAACCGAATTGCGCTGAGACCAATGGGGTTGGGCCGATGGGGAGCCCGAGTTGCTAGGGTGCCGCGCTTCACTTTGGGGCCACGGGGGGGCGTCACGGTGGGGTTCCAATGGTGGTTGAGGTGCAGCCAAGCAATCACCCAGATGTAGTCGAACCCATCCAGATCTTTGAGGGCGATCGCCGGTACCCGTTCAGGAAATAGTTCAATCGTCGCCGCTACCGGTTGATAATCCGCTGGGGCTGCCTGGAGCTGAGATTGGCGGGGAGTGCCGTGGCGTTCAGTGTAGGGCGATCTCACCTGGCCAATCGGCTCCAGAGTAACGGTTTTAGGGAAGTCAATTGCCTGGATATAGTCCTTGGGCGGCAGCTTGGCCATGTTGCTACTGAATGATGCTCTCGTTTTGAATTGTTTTGAGGTTTTCCGTCTTGCCACCCAAGCTGCGGACCTTAAGACTTGCACAGAATGGCCTTGTCACAATTCTCGTTGCTTAAGTTCAGATGTGATGACAGTCCAGACAGCCTGGGCCTGAGCTAGAGCTATTTGAGCATCTTCAGCCGTCGCTTCTTCAATGTGACTGGGATAGCGGGCCTCTACTGCCCACTCTGTTAAATCGGTTAAATCAGGGTGCGCTTTGTGAATGGGCCAGTCTGCGGGTAGCAAGTTACGTAACAGGTCCAGATCATGCCGAAAGGGAAACTCTATTTGCATGAAAATCAGCGCCGCCTTTAAGCTCTTCTCTGCCGCTTGTTGAGAAAGAAAGCAGATTTGTTGAGCAAAGCTCTGTTTCTGTTTGAACAATGCATGGGCTGCTTGCAAGTCGGCTTGTGCATAAGCCAGCCATCGTTGCGTTTCGGCAAAAACTTTATCCTTGCTCATACAAGGTCTTGCCCTCTTTCAGCGCTGGCCGCAGTATAGTGCCAATTAAGTCTCCATATTCATCAATTTCTTTCGGTGTAGTCACGATAATGTCTTTGGCAATGGGTAAGTCAGATAGCACCTTACGAATGGATATTGCTGTTTTGCGTTTGTGACTGACCTGCTGAAACACGATTAATAAATCAATATCGCTGTCAGGCTTAGCATCTCCTCGGGCATGGGAACCAAACAAGATGATCTTGAGCGGTTGAAAATGCGTGATGATGCGATCGCGCATGATCTCCAGCCAAGGAGAAGCGGATTGGATATCAGCGAGTTGTAGAGACATCATGTTCTGAATCGTGAGTGGACAGCATTCATTTTTGAATAGCTACCCCAACCTTCTCAGTGTAGTTGCCTTCCTCATCCTCTTTCTGAACAGCAATTTTGAGGGAATGTGTCAGCATTTCAGAGATGTTCAATGTTGAGCTGTTCACACACTATGGGTTTTGCTGAATGGCAGTGGCAACAGCTATCTCGCCACAGACTACTAGGAGCCGCCTTGTTAGGTGTCATGCTGACAGCCAGTGGTTGTCGGGGACTGCCTCGGGTCGTAGCCCAACCGGAACCGCCGGGTGCAAGCCAAGAACAGCCCCCGGCGGTAGAAACGCTAATCGTCGCCACGGGCAGCATTGAAGCCCCGATGATTTACACCGGCAGCACCCAACCGGCAGAAGCGGTGACCCTGCGCGCCCAAACTGAGGGCCAAATTACTGCGCTAACAGTGGATGTGGGGGATGCCGTGGCCCCAGGGCAGCCGTTAGCCCAGATTGATGCCAACCTGCTGACTGTTGGCGTTAACCAGGCCCAGGCAGAACTCACCGCTCGACAATCGGAAGTTGCCCAGGCAGAAGCAGCGGTGAGTGATGCCCAAACCTTGGTGGAGCAGGCCCGCTTGCAGGTGCAGCAGGCCCGTATTGATGCCGATCGCTTCCAACAACTCGCAGTAGCGGGGGCGGCGTCGGACCAAGCTGCAGAACAGGCCCAGCTCACCCTAGACATTGCCCAGCAGGCTTTACTATCCGCCCAAGAGCAAGTGGTGACCCGACAGCAGGCGGTGAATGCGGCTCAGGGTCGGGTCGCAGCCCAAGGGGCTACTGTGGATCAAACCCAGGAACGACTGTCCTTTGCGACGGCGCGATCGCCCCTGAATGGCCGCGTCCTCAGTCGCCTGGTGGAAGCGGGCGACTATGTGCAAACCGGGGCGGTGCTGATGACCCTCGGAGACCTGGCCACCCTGCATGTGGAGCTGGCGGTGTCCGAACTAGACTTGGCCCAAATCACTCGCGGTCAACCGGTGCAGGTGCGCCTTGATGCCTTCCCCGATGAGGTGTTTTCAGGTCGGGTCACCCGCATCAGCCCTGCCGCCGATGGCACCACGCGGCTCGTGCCGGTAGAGGTCACCTTTGGGAACCCCGCTGGCCAGTTGGGTAGTGGCCTGCTGGCACGGGTGCAGTTTTTATCAGCGGGGGAAGCTCAGGTGGTGATTCCTGAATCGGCTTTAGAGACCGGGCCACCGGGAGCTGATCCGACGGTCTTTGTGGTGCAAGGCGCTGAGGAGAACGCCACGGTGCAGGCCCGCCCGGTGGAGCTGGGCGATCGCGGTAATGGCCAGGTGGAAATCCTTGCCGGTCTCAATCCGGGTGATGCCTTGGTGGTGCGCAGCGATCGCCCCCTTGAAGAGGGCCAGTCGGTGCGGTTGAGCCTCTTGTCGGAGCCGCGACAGTGACCCGCACTTCAACCCAACGCCCCAGTCTGAGTACCTTAGCCATCCGCCGCTCCGTCGGTACCTTGATGGTGACCCTAGCGATCGTGGTGCTGGGGGGCTTGGTGATCAGTCGATTGCCGGTAGACCTGTTGCCCGCCGTCACCTATCCCCGCATCGGGGTGCGGGCCGATGCTCCAGGGGTTTCTCCGGAGGTGGCCGTTGAGGAAATCACCCGGCCCCTAGAGCAGGCCCTGGCCGCCACCGATGGCGTCACCCAGGTGGTGTCCAATACCCGCGAAGGGCGGATCAGTATAGACCTCTACTTTCGACCTGGGGGCGATATTGACCAGGCGCTAAATGACGCCAATGCCACCCTGAACCGGGCTCGGGACAGTCTGCCCAACACCATTAGCCAGCCTCGGCTGTTTAAGTTTGACCCGTCGCAACTGCCGGTTTACGAGCTAGCGCTGACTTCTCCCAGCCTGCCGGGGGATCAACTGCGGGTGTTTGCCGATGAAGAACTGGCCCGTTCCCTGGGCACGGTGCCGGGGGTGGCCAGCGTGGATGTCTCCGGTGGGGCGGACCCAGAAGTGCGGGTGAATATCGATCCCCAGCGACTACAGCGGTTGGGGTTGAGCCTGACCGATGTGGTGAATGGATTGGGCGATCGCAATCAAGACACCTCCGGCGGGCGACTCCAAGGGGAAGTGGCGGAACCGTTGACGCGGGTAACGGGACGCTTCCAGACTGCTGATGAAATTCGGGCGATGTTATTCGAGGTGCCGGGAACTAACCCGCCCCAATCGGTTTATCTGCGGGACTTTGCCGACGTGGTAGACGGAGGCTCCGATCAGCGCATCTTTGTCTCCCTCAACGGTCAGCCCGCCGTGAAGGTGAGCATCCAAAAACAGCCGGATGCCAACACGGTCACGGTGGTCAAAGCCGTGAAGCAGCGGCTGGCCGAGCTAGAAGCAGGCGGAATTTTCCCCGCTGACCTAGAGACCAACATCACGCTAGACGAGTCGGTCTTCATTCAAAATGCCCTCCGCAACGTCACCTTGGCGGGGCTCACAGGTGCTGGGCTGGCGGCGATCTCGGTGCTGCTATTTCTCGGTTCCCTGCGCCAAACTCTGATTATTGTGCTGGCGATTCCCCTCGCCACCCTGGGGGCAGTATTGCTGCTGGGGCTGTTTGGCCTATCGCTGAATGTTTTTAGCTTAGGCGGCTTAGCCCTTGGGGTCGGCATCGTGGTGGATAACGCCATTGTCATGCTAGAAAACATCACCCAAGGCATCGACAATCACAGCTACAACCAACCAACCAATCTCCACCCGTCATCTGTAGGGGCGCAAGGTTTTGCGCCCGCTCCGCTTGCGCCCCTACCGGTGGATTTGTCCCTCAATCGTCAAATTGAGCGCAGCAGCCAGGAACTGGAGTCAGCGGTACTGGCCTCGACCCTGACCAATCTGGTAGCGGTGCTGCCGTTTTTGCTGATCGGCGGCTTTTTATCGCTGCTGTTTAGCGAATTAGTGCTCACCATCAGCTTTGCAGTGGCTGCGTCCCTGGTGGTGGCCCTCACCGTGGTTCCGGCCTTGGCGGCGAAATTATTGCCCCTTAAAAGCACCAGCAACATCAAAAATTGGGTCCTGATCCGGGCCTTCAACCAACGGCTGCAGGGGTTAACGCAACGGTATCGCCAAGCCTTGCTCTGGGTGTTGAACCGTAGGCTGACAGTCTTGATGATCGTCTTCATCTTCTTAGGAGGCAGTAGCCTTACCCTGATCGACCATATTCCCCAAGAAATTTTGCCGCGCATCAGCACCGGACAGGCGCGGGTCTGGGTCTCCCTACCCCCCGGCACCACCCTGGCTGAGAACCGGCAGGTGATGGCCGCTGTAGATGAACAAATTTTGGCTCAGCCTGAAACTGAATATGCCTTCACCACCGCAGGTGGCTTTTTGTTTGGCAGCGGCACCAGCGAAAACGTGTTGCGGGGCAGCAGCACCATCACCCTCAAGCCCGGTGGTCAGGTAGAAGCGATCAGCGATCGCCTCAATGGTCTGCTGAGCCAGCTCAACCTGGTCGATGCCCGCCTAAGGGTCTCTCCCGGCTCGGTACGGGGACTGATTTTGAGCAACGCTCCGGTACGGGCTGATGTGGATGTAATCCTCCAGGGCAATGATCCCGAGCGGCTGAATCAGGCCGGGTTTCAAGTCCTAAGGCAACTCAATGACCAGGCCACCCAAGCCCGCTATCTCCCCGATGACGATCCGATTCAACCGGAAATTCAGATTCGCCCTGATTGGGAGCGCGCCGCCGCCCTAGGGATCTCGGCTGAGACCCTGGGCGACACGGTGCAAACCCTGCTGAATGGGACTGTCGCCACCGAACTGCAGCGGGGCGATCGCCTGATTGATGTGCGGGTGCAGCTCCCCGACAGCGCCATCCCCAACCCCGAAGCCTTGAAGGCCCTGCCGATCTTTGTAGAGGGTGGTCCAGCCGTTCGCCTGGGGGATGTGGCCCGCATTGAAACCGGTGAGGCCCCTGGGAATTTGCAGCGCATCGACCAGCGGCAGGTGTTTATCATTGAGGGCAATCTCTCCGAAGACGCCACCCTTAGCACCGCCTTAGCGGAAGTAGAGGAAATTCTCGCAGATGTGGAATTACCCCCTGGGATTCTCCGTCTGCCCAGCTTTGCGGCTGCTAGCAACCAGCAAATTCAGCAGTCTCTCAAAACCCTGGGTGGCTTGGCGGTGTTTCTGGTGTTTGCGGTGATGGCGGTGCAGTACAACACCCTGATTGATCCGCTGGTGATCTTGCTGACGGTGCCCTTGGCCTTAACCGGGGGGATCTGGGGACTGTTTATCACCCAAACGCCGATTGGGGCAACGGTGGTGGTGGGGGCGGTGTTGCTGGTGGGGATCGTGGTCAACAACGCGATTATTTTAGTGGAGCTGGCCAATCAAATTCGCGATCGCACCAACTGCTCCCCCACCCAGGCGATGGTACAAGCGGCCCCGCAGCGGTTGCGTCCGATCCTCATGACCACCCTAACCACGGTGTTGGGTTTATTTCCGTTGGCGTTGGGTTTGGGGGAAGGGTCGGAGTTTTTGCAGCCCATGGGCATTGTGGTGTTTTCGGGGCTATCCCTCGCAACCGGGCTGACTCTGTTTGTGATTCCCTGCTTTTACACCTTGCTTCACTGGCATTCTCAGCCCATACCATCTGTCAAGATTGCTAATGGAAAGCTTTAGGACAAACCAGTATTTTTTTGATTATCTGTAAAATCAGGTCATAAAGGATCAGTGTGATGTAGATACTCGTCGAATAAATACCCCTCAAAAAATAAGCAAAGGCTAACATTGCTTTTAAGGCACTAGACAGCTCGACCTGTTTCCCAATCCTGCACCATCTATGTCTATAGAAAACAACGAAAAAACTTCATTTGAAGATAACATTTCTGAAAAAATAAATCGCAATCGGAAATTTGATATTTTTATTTCGTATAGAACCAATCCCGATCAAAGCTTGGCCGTTGCCCTCAGGAATCTACTTGAGAGTGGAATCGATCCATCTCCAAATGTTTTCGTTGCTGGTGCAGGAGGATTACGACCATCTCACATTGGCTATAAGCCACAAATACAACAAGCAGCACAGACTGCGAAATCATTCATAGCCATAATTACTCAACAATCGAAGGAACGTGAGTGGCTTTTTTATGAGGCTGGGGCTGCTTGGGGACGAAATCAGCTTTTTGCTCCTTTACTAATTGGTACAAATCCGACCGAACTTGCTAGTACGATGGCTGACTATCAAACAGTTCGTGCATCTATAAAAGAAGAGGTAGAAAGACTTCTAGAAGCCATTTCTGAAGCTTTAGGTGGAAAAGTAAAATCTCGTTTCAGTCAAAGATACAAAACTTTTATCAAGGCAATAGAACAGCGTCAGATTCCTGACAATGATGAAAATGAGGAGTCAGATGATTCTCCATCGGAAAAAGCAGTAGAACTTATAAGAAATGGCGAAATTGAGGAGGGCAACAATCTATTTGAAGCACTTATAGAAAAGGCCGAGGATAAAGACAAGAAATTTGACCTGATTATCCATCAGATGATTGTCAACCAGAAAGATGCTCGATCTATCCTTGTAGAATTAGAAGATTTAGAACCTGAATTTAGAGAGGTTTATCGCTTTCAATTTTGGATGGGTTTACTGGAGGCTAGAGCCAATGAATCTATCGCCCACTACGAAGAATGTTTGCGTCTAACCAGCAAAATAAAGCGAAGTGAATCTGGTTATTTTCGGAGAGAGTCAGTAGTTGAGATAGCCCAAAAGAAAATTGAAATCGGCGAAAAAACATCAGCATTTGAAGATTTTAAAAAAGCAGTTTCAAATGAAGATAGAGATCTCCGTGTTAGAGCAATAGAAGCATGGTTTGATCTTGATCTTGGCTATTCTAGTCTTGAGAAGTTAGTCCTTTTATCCTTTGGCCTCCGTAACCAACCAGAATCCCTGAAAATACTAAGAGCTCTTAGAGGATATTTGGAAAGTATCAATCAGCACTCATTTCGAGAAAAGGCTTCC
>ERZ1740060.253-NODE-253-length-39899-cov-4.910099_pt1 | contig 39899 bp, 33 predicted proteins | sample MGYA00581743_ERZ1740060 | MGnify/ENA primary metagenome ERZ1740060 (study PRJEB43018, sample SAMN04849235) | marine metagenome | isolation source: floating plastic debris | place: Pacific Ocean | collected 2008-08-27 | study: EMG produced TPA metagenomics assembly...
AAAATCAAGCAGAAGAACGGCATCCTTTGGGAAGTGCTCCCAATAGCGCGACAACTGGCGAGCATACCGGCTGGTGTCGAGTATATGCTGGTATTCATGGCTGTCGCCAAACCCGTCAAGGCCCTGCGAAAGCGCTCCGTGCAGGACAGAGTGGCGAAACTGCGCTTCCGCGCGTATCAGAGGATCACGGAGGATGTAGATCAGGCGCGCATCGGGAAGCGTTGAGGACATGCGCTCTGGGACACCCGGAAAGTCCCGTGATTTTGAGTAATTCGGACTGGCCTCGCCCCGAACGGCATCACCGCCTGAGAACTGGTTCGAGTACCATCTTAAAGCGCGGCCTTTGCCATGCGTTTCAAGAAAGAAGTCCGTTTCCTTGTCACGGGACATATCGATATCGGGATGCGACGCGCAGTATCGATAAAGCGTGGTTGTCCCGGATTTCATCGCGCCTATGACAATGAAATGCGGCAGGTACAGAGAGGGATCTATATCACTTTGAGACGATGATCGAACGAAGTCCTTCATGGATAACTCTCATGTGCCGGGCAAATGCAGAATGGCACTCGGCTCAACGGACCAAGACCCCGACGAGACTGCGTGTCATCGACTTTCAATCGTAGCCCCTCTCAAATACGGATTTCGAGAACGGGCCAGCCTGCGTTGAAGCGGCTGGTCAAAATAGTGATGCAGAAAAGTGCCAAGCCAGCAGGAGCCCATCAGAGCCATCAAGACGAAGGCAACCGAAGAGATATCGGAATGAACCCAGGTCATCCGGGTCCAAAGCACACCCATAGGGACAACCACAAACAAATGGCCAAGATAGATCGCGTAGCTGGCATCGCCCAGCATCTCCAGCCGCGTCAGTCTCGGCGTGAGATGTTGAAGACCAATGCACGCCGACACCAGCAAGGCGGCAGGAAGGCCGTAGAAGAGTGTCCGCGTGACGTCATTCTGCGCGTGAGGCTCGTTTCCAAGAGACGCATAGAGGGCGAGAGCGCACCCAAGGACAATCAGGTTGCGTCCAACACTGCCAGGTATGTGACGCCTCAATTCCGCGACGAGGCATCCCGCCAGAAACTCCAGACCAAGAGGGCTCGTATACGTGCGCAGGAGGGCATTCTCCGGTGCGAGGAGGAGACCAAGAAGAGGTAAGCACATGAGAACCGACACCAACGCGGACAACCGGGCTCGCGTCGGCAGCACGAGGATCAAGGCGCACAATATGTAGAAAGACATTTCATAGGTCAGCGTCCATCCCGGGATCAGAACCGGCCAAATCTCATCCGGGTAAGAGGGGCTGTAATGCGCCACAAAGCTCAGGGATTTCACGATGTGAGCCGGTGTCAGGGTGATCCACTCAAACCCCGCGACAAGCGCAAAGATGATCCACATCACCGTTGCCGTCCAATACAGAGGGACAATGCGAAGGATCCGTTTCCAGAGAAAGACCACGGGTGCGACAGGACGTGTTCGTGTGATGGTCCAGATGATGAATCCGGAAATCACGAAAAACAGATCGACACCGGCGTGACCGTGGTTGATCAAAGGACGTATGACGGGTGGCAAACTGTCCCCCACCCAGGTGCCGGCATGAACACAAACCACCAGGAGCGCCGCCAGTGCACGCAGATATTGAATGCTGAAAAACCTGGTGGAGGTGTCACGTTCCCGGGTGAGATGGTGCATTGATGAACTGTCCATGTATCAACCTGTCAATGGTGCAGCTCAGTGCGATTATAGGCGCGATACGGCCCCAGTGGCGCCTGGGTGAAGAGAACGCCGAGAACGCGTTGTGTATTGATCCGGTGGTTTTGAAAAATGGCCTTGACCGAGTCCCGGACCGTCTTCCCCCAATGAACGACATAGACCAGTTCGTCGCAGTATCGTTCAAGAAGCTGGGTGCGCGGCTCGCCCTGCGCGGGCGGAAGGTCGAGAAGGATGTAGTCAAACAGCGCCAGTAACCGCAGCACCGCATCTTCAAAGTGCTGCAGATCCCGCGTTTTCAGATGCGCCGCTTCTTTGCCGCAAATGAAACCGATAACGTAAAGGCCTTCATACAGGTCGGTTGGCTGAAACGCTTCACATGCGAGCGTCGGGTCACGCATCAGACGCATGATATCATTCTGACGAGGCACAGCTTTCGCCACATCGATCGACAAAGTCTTTTTGAACAAGTCAGTATCGAGAAGAGCGACGGATTCGCCTTGCTCGGCAAGATAGGCGGCAAGATTGACCGCTGTCATGGTCTTGCCCTCCCCGTCCGCGGTTGAGGTAATGCCGATGACATGCCCTGATGTCTGCGCACCCGGCACGTTGCGCCTGAGCAGGAGGCGCACGTGAATTGACCGCATTGCCTCTGCCGCCACAGACCCCCGAAAGTTCGCGGCAAACACGTATTTTCTTAGTGGTCGCGGTGTTCGGATCGCCGTTCCACGACGGCGTGTGCCTGCCAGGCGTTGCGAGATTTCGCTCAGTCCATTGCGGCGCAGTTTCGGAAACACGCCCAGAACCGGCACATTCAGATCGCGGACCAGATCCCTGTTTCGACGATACCCCCGTTCCACAAGATCCAGGAGCAGCGCGATCCCTGCCCCGAAAACAAAACCGCCAAAGGCCGCAAGAAGGGCGAGCTTCCTTGATGCCGGGCCCGACTTTCTTTCCGGTGGCACGGCCCAGGCCAGAACCCGCGCCGTCGCTCCCTCGAAGGTCAGCAATTGAGACGCGCTGTTATATTGCTCCAGAAGCTCTTCGTAGAGGTCTCGCTTTATGGTGGCCTGCCGTTCAAACTGACGCAATTCGATCATCAAATCTGCATCGTTTCCATAATCTGAGCGGAGCGCGTCTATCGACGCCTCCGTGGCGCTCACTTCGCGTTGCAGCGCCTTGGACCGGTTGTCTATGCGATCCCTGATGCGCCTGAATTCGCGCAACATCAGATCGCGAAGTTGTCCTTGTTCGAGCCGGACGTCACGCACCATAGGCTCGTCCTCCTGCAACCGCTGCAGCAGTTGCTGCTCCTGCTGTTGCAATTCGGCGTATCGTGTTTCGAACTGGGTCAAGGCCGGCGTGCGGTCTTCTGGCGGCACACGTACGCTTTCAACATCGCCGGACGCGATCTGCTCGGACAGTTGGGTGCCCAGCCCCTCTTGCGCCAGCGACTGCGCCCTCAGACGAGCCAGACACTGCACCGAGGCATTCAACGCCACCTCGCCAGGAAAAGACTGACCTTCCGGAACCAATAGACTGTTCTGGCGTCGAAATTGCGCCAACGCCGTCTCTGCGGCATCGACTTCCTCAGACAGTTGATCAAGCCGGTCCTTGAGCCAGTTCTGGTTTCGCTCAATCAAGGCCCTCTGATGCGCCGCCGATGCCCGCAAATACTCCTGCATCAGCGTATTGACGGCATCGGTCGCGAACACGATATCCGGCGAGGTGTATGAGACATCGACCACAAAGGTCTCTCCCTGACGCTCTATTTTAAGGCGTCTGGCGAAATCTCTGCGCACGGCCTCAACCCAACGCGCCTCCTGATCCTCGCGTGACAGAATGGCGGCGTTGGACTCTTTGTCGTCATCTGGCGGGTCATCCTGATCGGATGGACCTGTCCGGATCGTCAGGATATCCGATAGAAAAGCGTTGACCGAATTTCGCAGATTTGTGGTGATCGATCCGGTTTTGGGCGTATCTCCCGCGTCTTCCGTGCTCGGAGCGGTGCCGTCTTGTTCAAGCAAGCCAAGCGCTTCAACCACCGCGGTTGTGACTTCGCGCGACGTCATGACAAGCAACTCGCTATCGACGGTCAAGGCGTCGGTCTGAAGAAGACTTGGCGACACCTGATTTCGATAGCTGGGATCCTGGCTTACCGTGGGGTCGATCAGGAAGGCGCCGACCGCCGTATAGACCGGTGGCGTCAGCAGCAGATAAAGCAGCGTCAAAAGCTGGAAAAGAAGTACCGTAGCGCCGATAAGGAGCGCACGGCGTCGTAGCGTATCAAACAGCTTTGTCAGACCATCACCCACGTCGGACATGTCAAGGACTGTGTCGCGATCGAACTCAGACACAGAGCGGTATCGTTCCTCCTTGAAATTGATCCGGGGAGCCATCTGCAGGGATTCAACACTCATGAGGGCCCCACGATCCTCAGGTCCCGACCACCCCGCGGCGCGATGCCAAACTCACTGACCGACGTGAACTCTGAAGGGGTGAACACGGTGATTTTAACTTCCATAACAGTGGAGCGAATGATCAGGTTTAAACGACGTGTCGCGCGAAGCCGCGCCAATCACCGAAACATCCCATGTCGCTTTGTTAGAGTTTTACTTACCATAGACATGCCCGGTAATCGTTAACCGCGATCAAGACAGATCCTCGGAGACATGCCGCGCTCAAAGCCCTTGTTTCCAAAGACGCCTCGAAGCCCACCCCTCGATCTAGAGCTCTCAATCAGACGAACTGAGTTGGCGGGCGTTAAGAAGTGTTAAAGCTAAAACAGGCGTGTGAGCGCATTGGGTTCTTTCATTCCCCGTACAACCTGCGCATCGGTAACGCGAGGCAACCGCCACACACCCCCAGGTGCAGCGCGCCGCGCAGTAGCCAGAAGTTTCGACGTTCCTGGTTTATGATGACGGACAGGGCCCGCATGTGGCAGTACGCCGCTTTCATCCCGGCCGTTGCGAAGAGGCCGATTTTGGCCGGCAGGTCTCTCGCGCAACAGGCGTAGCTCTGGCCCATCCGAAACTTACGCTGGCGCAGCCAGTTGAAACTCAGACGACGCGGTTCGATCGTTTCATAGACGAGCGCATCGTCGGCGATCGCAAATCGAGCGCCCATTCTGCTCAGGCGAAAGAAAAACTCTGTATCCTCGCCTCCGGAGCGTCCCAGATCCAGTTTGAAACGTTCTCCTTGCCATGGCGTCCCGGACCAGCGCAGCAAGGCATTACAGGTGTAGCCGGTTTCCACCACACCGTTTCGCGTCTCTACATTGTTTGAATGATAGTCTCCGACCACGATCCATGGCGGCGCATCGCTTTGGTAGAGGGCTCTGCTATGGCCGAATACCGCGTCAGCCCCTGATGTGACTTGGCGCGCGAGCAAAGCTTTCAGCCATGTTGCGCTCAATACTTCATCGTCATCCAAAAAGGCAATCCAGTCCGCGACACTCGCCTCCAGCGCAGCATTTCGAGCCAGAGAAATGTTCGCAGCAGGGGCATGCAGGTAGCGTGTCCGAACCGCTAGATCCGCCATCGCGCGGCGGACCCTGGTCAGGGCCGTTGGTTCGTGGTCATTGTCCACAACAATCACACCCAGATCGACGCCTTCGGGAATGTCGAGCTGCGCAATGGAGCGCAATGTTTCGACAACACCGGCACGCTGAAACGTGCACAAGGTGATATCAATTTTCATGTTTCATCCGATCAAAGAACAGGAACTGGTACCAGAATCCGGCCCCCCAGAACATGTGCATTGAAAACAACGCGGGCCCTGCCCAGAACGCGCAGGGCTTACGGTGCCGAAGAACAAGCGCCCCTGTCGTCGTCAAAAGCACCAGACCATAGAAGAGGGGCAGGATCAGCAGCGCGGGTGCCCATGGAGCCAGTATCAACGTTGCGAGATTGACCGCAAGCGCTGCGGGCGGGATCATCTGACGCCACTGGGGACGCATGCGATGCGTTCTGACCGTTTGCGCCCGGCCCTTTCCGTAGCGCCAGTATTGCAACGACAATCCCCGCAGAGTGCGACGCATGATGTAACCGACCCGGATCGATGCATCGAGCCATATCCTGCCTCCCTGAAGCCCAAGCCGGTGGTCAAACTCGGCATCTTCGTTCGTCGTAAAAGTGATATCATAGCCGCCCAGCCCCCGGAATGTCGCCAGACGGAACCCGGCATGGTGCCCATGCGCCACGAACCCGGAGTTCATGCCTCCTCTGTGACCTGATCCACCGGAGCCAAGCCTTGTTTCGGCGGCCCACGCCGCGCCCCGTTGAAATCCGGTGTTGCCACCGGAGTCCAGCACCGTGGCCACAGCTTCTGTCTCTCTGGACAAAAGGCTCTTTGCGACCGATAGGACGTAACCGGGTGGATACGTCGCATGGGCGTCGATCCGCACAAGAATGTCGTGCCGGGGTTCTGCCTGAGTCTCAACGATCAGGTTGACCGCGGCGGCCTGCAGGCGCGCCGGATTATCGATCAGATGCACATTGGGATATCGCGTTGCGAAACGCGCCACAATCCGCCGCGTGGCGTCTGTACTACCCCCATCTGCAACCACGATTTTGGCGCGTTCCAGTCCCGCAGACCCGTCAAAGAGACTTTGAAGCGTCGCCGCGATGTGCTGTTCCTCATTCAAGGTCGGTATCGCGACGAGGATCGTGGCAGGGTCGACCTGCGGGTCTTGCACGGATGTCGTGAGGCGCGGGCCGTCGTCGCGCATGCAGACCGCATCGAGAGTGTCCGCGATTTCAAGAGGCGATTGCACGAATTCCTGCGCCGCACGCGTCAAGAGGCTTTGACCGCACTCTGCGATTTGCCTGCGGTCCAGCTCTTCCAGCAGAGATTGCACTGCGTCCGCGTTCGCGGCGTCAACGACCCAGCCCAGTGCGTCGCGCGATACACGATGTCCCGTCTCCGTCCCGGCAACGGCGATCGAAGGACAGCCGGCCCAGCTTGCCTCATAAATTCTGTTTGGGAGCAACCAGTCCGAATTTGTCCCGGGCTGCCAAAGGTCCTGTGTCCAGACGAGATCTATCCCGGTGTATACTTTCGCAAGATCAGCAGGATAATCATAAGCGCCGTGATAGGTCATGTTCGGGCAGGACGCGATGATGTCATCAAAGTCGGGCAGGACATGGCGATGAACCACGCCATGGATTTCAATTTCGATCCGATCCCCCATGCGCCGCGCCAGATCAGACAAAATCAAAAGGCTTGGCGCGCATCTAATCGTTCCGACCCATCCGATCCTGAGCGAATGATCAAAGGCAGGCATGACGCGGTGCCGGGGACGCGGGGGAAGGGCCACACCCGCCGCAAGCTTGTTTTCCCAAAGCGTCCAAGACCCCGTATATCCCTGTACGGGCTTGAAGTAATTCCGGATGAAACCGGGCGAGGAAACAGCCAGCATCTGCACGCGTGCGAGCAGACGCCGTTCCATCCAGCGCATCATCCGCGCCTTGAGACCTCGGCCGCACAGAGCGCCGTGAATGTCCAGGCATTCGTAGATAAGTGGCACGTGGCGTGCATTGGCGATCCATCGCGCGAGCGCCGCGATCGCAAGCATGTCCAGATTGCGCGCGACCAGTACATCGGCGGATCTCAAGCGCGCGCGATGGCCGATCATTTTCACGACAGACGCGCCGATAACCGCGACACGTCGCCATAGCTTTTCATTGGCCGTGTTGAACAAGTGTGTGTTTGGCCAGTCCGCTTGGAACCCGGTATTCATGTTCCCGCGCCGCATGGTGAAACTATGCACGTTGTGCCCAAGTGAGAGTATGGTGCGGATCCGCCGGATCTGGGACGCCTCCGCGATATCAAAACCGAAAATTTCGACATTGAGCCTGCGGGGCTCGGATACCACCCGCCCCTTTCCCCCGGGAAGCTGTCCAGCGTCACAATCGCCCCAAGGGTCCGGTCCAGAGGAAAAACCATGCAGGCGCGAAACGTCGTCTTCTTGGCGGATGATGTGTTGCATTCTTTATCTCTGCGATCTGGCAAAAGGCCATTGACAGTGACGTCCTGTGTTCCGGGGGAGACTGTCGGCAGCAATCGGTCATGGTTGCTCAAAGGGGCTCAATCGACATCGGGCCGAAAGTCCTGCCATGGGCGTCGCTTCCAGTGCTTTCTTTCGAACAGGCGACGGCGTCTTGACGACGCGCGATGCAAAGCCGGTCACGTTCAAGACGAAGCTCACCTTCGCGCCGGAGAAAATCCTGACCATGCTCTGTGGGTCTTCTTTCTAGAAAGACCCCTGCGCTTCAGCTACACCTTGCTCAAGTGTTGCGCACAGCAATTGGCATGTACCCAAGTTAACGCTTGTACTGCCCGTCCAGAAGGTGATCGGTATCTGGAGTGTCTCTCTGATTGGGGGCCGGTATTCCTGGTGGGTGGTTGCTGTTTTCTTCGGATTGCCAGTTGCCGTGTCCGGTGTGCTGTTCTGCATCGCTTTGCTGTCCGCAAAGAAGCCGTCAAAGCCCCGTGACCCGGTTGATCGACCCTAGCCGTGCGCTTCGACATGAGGCTCAGTAAGCCCCTCTGCGATGGTAAACCACATCGAACGGTTTCAAGATGATCGCGAGGTCGCGCCACAAGGTCCACGAGGCAGCATAGTTTGAATCGATGGCGACACGTACTGCAAAGGACAGGTCATTGCGCCCTGAAACCTGCCAAAGTCCGGTCAGGCCGGGACGCGTTGATTGATACTCTCGTTTCGCCGTCCCATAGCGTTCGAATTCGATCCTCGTCACAGGTCTTGGACCGACAAGGCTCATGCTGCCCAGCAACACATTCATCAATTGAGGAAGCTCGTCCAAACTCGACATGCGAAGAAAACTGCCCATCACGGGGATAATGCGAGGATCCTCCCGCAGCTTTCGCGTGCGCTCGAATTCATCGCGCAGAGCAGCATTTTGCGACAGCATTTCTTCAAGCCGGGCATCGGCGTTCGCAATCATCGTTCGGAACTTGAGGCATTTGAATGTTTTGCCCTGAAACCCCACGCGTTCATGGACAAAGAAAACCGGTCCTTTTCCATAGATCTGAAGCAAGAGCGCGATGATGAGAAAGAGCGGCAGCAATGCGATCAGGGAGACTGCCGAGAATACGATATCGAAACCGCGTTTCACAGCGCCACCGACAGGTGACGGACGCTGTATCCCGATATGCGCGTCCCACTCCTCTTCCGTGTTGGCGCTCAGATTGTACGGCATAAATTACTGTCCTTTCGAAACACCGACTCCCAAGCGGCTGACGGCATTCAGCAAATATGACGATTAAAATTTCGTTTATTTTGGTAAGGAATGAGTAATCTCCCGATCTGAACGGGAAGCCGCGTTCTCATTTCTTTGCGTTTTCATCACTCAACGGAACGCGTTGCAGATCTGCTGTGTTGGAAAGACCCGACCTTCTGATCAGGCATCACCGGACAGAAGACTTCAGATCATCTCCTGTCCGTCGCATAGGCCGCGGCGGACGCGCAGGCCAGGCGCGTTCCTCAGGCTCACGATCTCACGAGCAAAGGAACGCGCCATGATGTCATCGGAACTGGACCTGAATGCTCTGCGCATTGGGTGCAGAGAACCGAAATCCGGTTGATGCGCTGCGCGCCACGATAGCGACACAGGTCGTCGGGTTGAGCAGGATCAGATCGCCTTCGGACTGAACCGGAACAACCGCTTGCCCAACACCCCTATATTGGCCCACAAAATCCTGGATCTGGGAAAGACCATAGACCTCTCCGGTGACCGTGCCGACTTGCATCCCGGATTCCAGAGGTTTGACCCCCCGCGCGCTAAAGGGCACCTCGGTTCCGTTATTGAGCGTCAAAACGCCCTGCCCCCAACGCAAGCCCACAATCATCGCCACGCTTGCGCCATCAAAGGTGAGAGTGCCCGAAAGCGGGAGGTGCTCACCGCAGGATGCATTGACGTTTTGCGCGTAGGACGGGCTCGGTATGAGCGACGAGGCCGCCAGCAGAACAGCTGCGCCCAGACAGGCGCAAAGATTTGATGTCCATCTCCATGGCGTCATTATGAAATCTCCGTGTTTTAGGGTTAAACCCGGCATCAAAGCGACGCCGGGAAAGAGAGTAATGACCCTGACGTCACCTACCGGGGGTCTGGGTCATGAACAAAAACTCCTGCACGGCGGCCTGAGATTCCGGACGCAGATTGTCGATCCCCTCATAGGGCATTGAAATCGCCGGAGGTTCATCCGGATACTTTTCCTTGCGCTTTATGTGACGCTGGATCATGCGGACAAACTTGGCACCGCCCCATGCACCGATCTCCGTGGAAACGGGATACTTCTCCTGCGGATCCCTGAACAGATGATAGAAGTCGGCCAGGATAGCATTTTCGATGCCTCCTCCGGGGATCACGAGTTTTATATGCTCCTTCACGACGGCTTCGAGCGTGTTGATATTGTAGAGAAACACGTAATCCCGGCGGCCGTGTGTGTCGCCGTTCAACCACAGAGATGTCTGATCGATCCCATCGATGATCCGGTCCCGCGGAATGGCATCCTCGGCCCCGCCGATCCGGGCCAGCGTGGTAAAGAGGTCCGTGACATGCACAATGTCATTGGCAATCGAATCCGCCTCGACCATGCCCGGCCAACGCACAAAGGCGTCAACGCGCACACCCCCTTCACTGGTGTCGCCTTTGCCCCCGCGGAAAATCATCGGCGTATATCCCGATTGGGGCGAGTATTTGGTGAAATGCCCGTTATCGCCCATCACGATCACGACTGTGTTGTCGGCAATACCAAGCGTGTCCATTTCCGCCATCATGTCGCCGATCCACTGGTCAACCAGTTTCATCTTCTCGACATATGTCCCGCCATTTGGCGTCGTGTACTGCTCTGTCGTCGTGCGTGGTCCGGTCAACTGGTATAGCGGCCTGTAGTTCAGGAAGAAAGGCTCATCCTGAGCCGCAAGTTCCCGCAATTGCGCCATCGCCTGATCCTGATACCGCACGTTCATGTCGTGGTACTTGGCTTCGGTCCAGCGCTCACCGGGCTCCATATCCACCTCGAGCACGTTCTGGTCGCGCTCCCCTTCCACGCCGACAACCATGGTCGCCGGATCAGTTCTCAGCCATCCATCCAGGACATACCGTGGATCGAAATTGTTCTCGCCGAGCGCGATAGAGACCTCTTCATCCGCAGCGTCGTCGTTGAAGATGGTGAGTTGTCCCTGCTGGTGGATCGGAAAGGCGGCGAAATCGAAACCCTGCCAGTTCGGCCAGGCTTCGCGGATATCGCCCATGTGCCACTTGCCGATATGGACCGTGTTGTAGCCCACCTCTGAGAGGACTTCGGCCAGCGTTACTTCCTTGTCTGCCAAACCAAAGCCGGAGATGTCGACAGATGTGTTGCCCATTCCGTTACGAAAAGGTTGCCGCCCGGTCATCATCGCAACCCGGGTCGGTGTGCAGGAGGGCTCTGTATACATACGCGCCATGCGCATACCCTGATCGGCAATCTGGTTGATCGCGGGCGTCTCATATCCCCGAATGGCATTGAGCGTCGGGCTGCCCAGATCGCCGAAACCGATATCATCAATCAAAATATAGACGATGTTGGGTGGCTTACCGCCATTTGCGTCTCGAAACTCCGCCAGTGCGGCATCGAGCGCTGTGTCCTCATCAGCCCATCTTTCGCGATGCTGCTCCTCAAGAATGTAGAATTCCGCATCGCGGACAATTTCACCCTCCTGCGCCGACGCCTCTTTTGTGTCATAGGCAAGCGCGCCAAGCGTCACCACCGCAAAGGCGGTACACCAAGTCTTTGGTTTCTTCATGAATTACTCCCTTTGAGATCTGTAGTCTGGGCAAGGCGTTTGTGGGTTTCGCCTTTGCGATCCATCGCTTTGCAAATGAGATGATGCGCCGTCGCGGAAATCGATTGCCCCAGATCGTCTGCGTAGGCGTCCAGCAAAGCACGTTCATCCGGTGTCAGAAAGGTGACGACGCGTTCGGAACGCGCATGCGCCCGCTCGACCGGCGGGCGTCCCCATCTTGGTCGTTTGCCGACCTCTTCCATGCCGCCGTCCCTCAAGCGCGGGGCCAATTCGCCAGTTTGGTATCGCTTTGCGAAGTGACCGGAATTCACTTACTTTACCGGTACACTAAAAGGTATTGTCATGCGCCACATCAATTTTTCGACAAAGCCCGAAGCACGTGCAGACATGCCAAGGCCCATGTCGATAAGTGTTGATCATCCCAACGAAATGTCAGGGGCTACCGATTGGGATATCGACTTCCATCAGATCGAACCCGGGCCGTTACAGACGCGGCTTACCCTTTTCGGTGCCGAAGACCTGCAACTCGCGCATCTCAGGATGTCTCGCATGGTGCGCCAGACCGGCAGCCCCCCCAAGGGATGGATGACTTTTGGCATCACCGACACGACGACCATTAAGTCATGGCAAAACCAGCAGCTCGAGCGCAGCAGCCTTTTGTGCTTTGGATCGCGGGACGGCTTTGAAAGCACCTCGCTGGCCGGTCATGATGGCCTTGTCATCTCATTGAGCGAGCGCATGTTGCAACAGCTCAGCGTTGTGTATGACATTGACGTGACCCGCCTTGCGGGCCGGACACAAATCTACGCAGCCCGCGACAACCATGCCCTGCTGACAGGCCTTCGCACCCTAGCGATAACCGCCCTGGCGGACGCGTCGGACGCATCGATTGATAGTCTTCAGGAAGATCTGTCTTTTGGAATACTGAGCTTCATTGATACCGGATCCGAAGCACTGATTCATGTTTCTCCGCGTTATCGTGATGCGGTTTTGCGGCGCGCGATGTCACGTATTCTGGCCTCCGCAGAGGAGCAGGTTTCGATTGCAACAATCTGCAGCGATGAGGGTATTCCATGGCGCACTCTGAACCGGGCCTTCCGGGACGAATTTGGCATCGGTCCGAAAACCTTTCACACGTATCTCAGACTCAACCGGGTGCGCTTTGATCTGGCCCACGGCAGCACTGCGCAATCCATTTCGGACGTCGCGAACCGCTACGATTTCTGGCACATGGGTCAGTTTGCAAAGGACTATCGAAGTCTTTTCGGGGAGCTGCCGTCGCAGACACTCTCCCGTGCTGAGCCGCGCCGCAAAAACTACCTGATTTAGGGAACGGAACCGCCGGGCCGGTGTAGAACTCAGACGGTCATGCCAGCCGTGTCGGGCCCTCAAAATTTGAATCCGGCCAGTGTTGAGGCAGCGCGGCTATCTTGTAGGCCGCGGCCTTGATGATCAGCTTTTCGTAGTCTTTGACAAAGTGATCTATGCCGAAATTGGCCTCTTTAGTGTCCACCACGACCCGGTGTCCAAGACAACGCAACCCGGTCAAACGATACCCGCGCGTCACGAAATCTTTGTTCCACGCAAGGTTGAAAACGGCCCACTGCGGATGATCTTTGGCCCGCAGGGATGCCGCCTCCAGAAATCGACGTTTCACGACTTGCGGCGAGGCGAGACAAATCGTCGGAACACCCAGTGCAGTGCCAAGGATCTGAGCCGCCGCCGCACCGAGCGAATGGCCGACGACGAAATCCGGCTGATGTTTTCCCAGAAACCGTCGTACGCGCGCCGCGTGCAGCAAAAAACCTTTATGGAACGCGTTCTTTGGCAGATCCGACGTGGTCAACAGATCGATCTCTGGCATCTTGGGCAGCGGCCTCAACGGCCGAAGATTGTACATCATGTAATCCTGCCAACTGTCGGAGCCTGTGATCACCAGCTTGTTGTCGTGGGTCAGTCCTGCGTCGACGTGTTTTCCTTTCTCGCTGACACGTGCCAGATGAGCGCCCAGTGTACCGTGCTTTATGTCGTTTCTCGTGTTCTGGAGCAGCTTTGCAGCTTCCAGCAATGTGAATGTGGATGATGGCATTGGCGTACCCTCAAATCATTGATGTCAAAATAACTTGGATACCTAAAGTAATGGAACGAAGAGTAGCGTAATTGGTCCTGCTCTGTCACGTCTCCGGTTTTGGCCGCCCGGACGGCATGGGACTGTTGTTGACTTTGGAGGGTCTACATCGAATTGCGCCAGAACGCGCGCGATGTCAGCGACGGATAGTGTTCGCGCCAGTCGCGTCGAAGCGCCCTGCACCGCCAGATGAAGCGTGCCATCAACGTCAGAAAATGAAATGCCTCGCGCATTGCACGACGTTTATCGTGCACAACCGTATAGTTTTGAGATCCATCCGCCGACACATACGTGATGCGCGCCGCCCCCCATATCACGCGTCGATGTCCGCGTTCCGCAGAGGGAAGCACGACATGATTTCCGAGCTTCGAAAAGAAGGGCAGCAGATGACCATTCAGCGTGCACTTCATCACCAGCCGGTCGAGGATACGATCGGGGTTGATCCACCGTCTTTCGATGAGGTCCGCATCCGGGCGCCTGCGCCATGTTTCGCGAACAACAACGCTTGTGATCTCGTTCAGCTTTTTGCTCATGTCGAGGGTCCGGCGGAACAGCTTCGGGCCGGACAACGCATCGCGCAACGCCAGATTTACGGCGGCCAGCGTTTCGTAATGGCAGGAGATCAGAAACCTGACGAAGAAAAACAACGGTACCTTAAGACCGCCTTGCAAAGACCCGTTCAGCTGCGGCGCGTAGAGGTGGTGCGCGACGTGGCTTCGTAAATCCAGATAGATCATGCGCGGCGATTCCTTCGCAGAAAAATCTTCGTTCTGAAAACAGATTGCACCTGTCAACGGAACGGCCCGAAACCGGTTCATCAAGGAAAATCCCACGTCATCGCCTCTGACAAAGAAGGGAAAGGGCATGTGCCGCACATGCGAGACTGGAAAGGCAAAATACCACCATCCACAGTAGTAATTGACGGGTTTTTCCGCGACGCAGTCGCGTTCCATCTCTACAACCTCGTCATGTTGACGCAGATCGGTGCCCTTGAACTCCGGACGACAAAAAACATCGAACCGCGCGCCGTTCTCCCAGATTTCCCAGGGACGTTCCGCCGTTGTCAGCGCGCCGCTGACAGCTACGCGCTCGTCGCTCGCATGCGCCAGAAACATCACCGTTCTCTCAACTGCCCCGAAATGAACGCGGGCATCATCATCCATAAAGAGACAATGACTGGCGCCGCGATCGAGCGCGTCGAGCAAGCCGCGGGCAAAGCCTCCTGACCCGCCGTAATTTGGACTGGGCAGCACACTCACTTTGTGAGCGTCCCGAAACGGGAGTGACCTTCCATTATCGACAACGGTCAAATGGAGAGAACCTGCAAGCGGCGAGGCTTCTACGAAGGCTTGAAATCTTGCGATTGTTTCAAGAACATCTTCTTCGCGCCTGAATGTCGTGATCGAGAGCAACAGAGATGGACAGCGCTTCGCACTCTGGCGGGTGCACCAGTCCGCGCGCCTCAGAACGCCATCGCCCTTTGCCTGCAAACCAAACAAAATGACCCCGGCATCCGTAGCCGGTTCAGGTAAATCAAAGTCGAGGATGTGCGGCGCACCGGAATGAAGCTCAATCTCCTCGCATGACAGTAGAGACCGACGCTCTGCCCCTGTCGCATGCCAGATCGTGGCAGTGAACCGGCCTTGCCCTTCCAGCTCCAGCGACAGATCTGTCAGCCCGCAATACCTTCGCCATTTGCCCAGATTGAAGATGTTCATCGCGGTTCCGGAACCGACAGCGCCCCCCTCAGCGAAGCGGACCTCGTGCCGGTCCGGGACGATCTTCGCGTCCCCGGCGAGCGAAAAGTAGAGCGCATCGTCCACGCAGATATGCGGATCCGGCCAGATCAGGGACTGAAGTGGCAATTTCTCCAAGCTCATATGCCGGAATGTGGTCACGCCATAGCCGCCCTACATGTCGTCGGAGCACTCTCCGCTGAACGGCCTTGATCAACGCCAATTCCTCTTAAAATCGCGTTAAATGCAGGGGAAAAACCAAATCGTGACGCGTCCTGTGCGAGAGGCAAGTCCTTGCGAAACCCGCCGTCCGGACGCTCTAGATTGCGGCCGCGCTCTTCGCTGTTCCAGTCTCAGACCATCGCATTCCGCGAACTCCGGGATTTGTCCCACCCTGTGCGCGACTTGCACTTTTAGGATACCCGTCACTCAATCGGATCGTCAGAGACGCTGATATCCGTGGCAAGAGACAAGGTGCTTGTCACACCCTGCAGGAAAATCGTCTGGCCGGACCCGAATGTGAGCAGAACCCCATCCACAAGGACGCTCGCGAAATCATCGATCACCTGTTGGGCGGACCGCCCCTCTACAAGAGTGGAGGTCAACTGAAGTGTGTCTATCCCCGTTTCAAAATCGGTGATCACTTCCTGTGCGACGATGTCGCGGAATACAAAGGTATCTGCCCCTGCCCCGCCGGTGATCGTATCCCGCCCGTTTACGCCGGTCTCATCCGTGTCAACAAACGTGTCATCGCCTGACCCCAGGTCAATCCAATCGCGCCCCGTCCCGCCGGTCACGACGTCGCGGCCAAATCCCCCGTAAATCAGGTCGTCACCCGCCTCGCCGTCAAAGCGGTCATTGCCGCCCCATCCCGCAATCGTGTCGTTGCCCGCCCCGCCGAAGACCGTGTCCTGCCCCCCCGCGCCAAATTCGGAATCATCCCGGAAGAAATCGTTGCCATCCTCCATCGAGACCCAGTCATTGCCCGCATCGCCCTCAACGGAATCGTTGCCCGCGCCCGAGAGGATACCATCATTGCCAGCGCCGCCACGGATCGTATCGTTTCCATTGCCGCCATAGATCAGGTCGCTCCCCTCCTCCCCGTCAAACAGATCGTCGCCGCCGCCGCCCGCGATGGTATCGTCACCCGCCCCGCCGAAAACGGTATCACTTCCGTCAGGGCCGGTCTCGGGGACATCCAGAAATCGATCCGCGCCGCCCTGCAGGAACACCAGATCCTGACCAAGGCCCGCATCCACCGTATCCGCCCCGTCGCCGGCGGTGATCGTATCACTGATGTCCGTGCCAAACAGAGACTGGGGAGCCTCGCTCCCTTGTTCGTCTCCGACAAGCGCCAAGGGGGGCCTGTCGAAAGACTGCTCGAACGCGGCAGCAACTTGTGCAAAAGACAACGGAGTTCCCGAGGCAGAATAGATATCTAACGTTTCCGTTCGATACGTTATGCGGCCACCCCATGCCTGAGGCGATACTGTCAGCTGCGACGGTTCATAGAGAAAGGACCAGGCCGATAGATCCAGCCGGTCCAATCCGGCTTCAAAGTCGGTAATCTCGTCACGCGCCGCATCGGCAGCGAGAACGAAGAGGTCCGACCCCGCACTTCCTGTCAGAGTGTCCGATCCGGAACCATCCGACAGAATATCATCGCCAAGATCTCCGGTGAGCCGGTCGTCTCCCGCGCCGCCCTCCAACATATCATTCAAGGCACCGCCTTGTATCTGGTCCGCGCCCGCCGTTCCGGGCAGCACGACGCCCTGATCTGAAAGATCAACAGAGAGCTCCGTCAATCCAGGCAGGCCGGACGCGCTCATCAGAAGTATGAGACGGTCGCCCGCCACGGCCAATGCCAGATCATTCACAGAAGACAGATCGGCCCCGACAGCGCTAATCAGTGTATCGAGATGCACCAGCCGCCCGCCGGGCAGCAGCGAAAACAGGCTGACGCCCCCGTCGCCACCCGCTGCGGCAATGTAGACCCAACCGTCATGCGACACCGCAGACAATCCCGTGACAGACCCGAAGCGTGTTAACTGGCTGTCAAGAATATGATCGGTGACGGTCAGGTCTCCTGTTTCGGACAAAGCCAGAACCGACAGCGCGGCGCCGGACCCCGTCTCGGGCGCCGTGGTCACAATCACAAAACTGCGGCCCGCATGCTCGATCACCTCAAGGCCTGTGGGAACCGGGAAAAGTCCCAGACCGTCCGCTGGGCCGATACTGGCGCTGAACTGCGGCTGCCCCGTGCTTTCATCGACGCGCAGCGCGGTAACGCCCACCTCGTTGCGTCCCGCGACCAGAACGTAACGGCTGGCCCCGACCTGAGCCGTTGTCAGGACGGTCGGTTGCGAAAGCCCCGTGCCGCCAGAGTCCGAAATACTGCCAAGCGACACCAGAGCCGACATATCGTCAAAGTCATATGCACGCAAAGTGCCGGGTGCGGCGGTGAACAGAGCACCGGTGCTGTCCTGCGCGATCGTCGCACCACCGGGCACGTTGGCCGCGCGGCCAAGTTCCGGCGCGCTCAAAAACGCCGTCTCTCCAAGGCCGGCTGATGTCACGCGATACCCTACCAGGGTGTCATCGCCATCTGAACCGAACACGATCAACGGGCCGTCCGGCGTCTCAAGCAAGATCAACCGGCCGTCAACGGCCCCCTGAACGGCAGGCTCGAAGAGCCGTTGCGACAGAATTTGCGCCCCGGTTGGCGCGACCGATAGCATAACCAGCCCACCGGACCGACCCGACGCGGCAAACACGACCGGACCGAACGGCCCGTCGCTCACAAAGAGAGGTCCAATACCCGGTTCTATCCCGGGCAGCACAGCGCCCGGAACACCCACAAAAGATAGCTCCACCATGTCCGCAACTTGCGGCCGTTGCGTTGAGATTGTGTTTCCGGGTCCGCATCAATCCCGACGCGCGCACCACCAAGAGGTCATTTTTTCCTAAGACTTTACCCAATGATCCAGTCGGCCTTGTTCAGACCGGTTTCAAAAAAATTCGATCTTTGCGGTAATCTCAGGCGTCGATCCCCCCCGGCGGGTGGATCAGCCTTCCTGTCAGGCAGCCGGTGTGTTCGTCAAATCCTCGTCGAGGGCATAACCGAACACTCGAAAATCCTCTGCGTAATGCTCTTGCACAATGGCACGAAGATCGGCGGACCCGTAGTAGCTTTGCCAGTGCCGCCGGTCACTGCGCCGAGCGTGACCGATCTGTTTTGGAACGAACCCCATGCGGGATCCAAGCGTGCTGACGATTGTCGCGATACCCTCCTCAAAACGGAACACCTCGGACGGAATGAGATGCCCGTGCGTATCGGACAGAAAAAATGTCTGGGGTTTGAAATGCACATCCTCCAGCCACGCAACCAGCTCATATCTGAGGAAGTCAGCAAAACAATCGGTGCGAATACATCCTCTCTGATCGTGAAAATCATGAAAAAGAGACACCAGCCTGTCATAGGGATTTCGCACGACACCAAAGCAATAATAGTCACCGAATGCGCCGGGCCCCATGATCATGCGCAAATCACTGGCGGTCATATGATAGATGTCGGGCGCCTCGCTCCGGGTATGAAAAGGCTGATCAAGGCCTGCCATCAACGCATAATGAAGTGTCGTACTACCGGTTTTGGGCACCGAGATCGCCATGATCTTGTTCCTGTGGCAGACAAACATCCTACCAGCGCCCGCGGGCGATGCGCTTGGCGGTGCGCAGAAATCTGGAACGATCGATCCGGGATACCGCTGCCGGTTCGGCCGGCGCATGATCTATGACGAACACCTCGATATCCGAAAAGCCGAACCTCTCCGAGTGAACCGGCAGGAACAGCATCAGGCCGAATCTGTGGATCTGGCGCGCCTCGTCAAGCAGCGGGGAAAGATCAATGTTCGTTTGACGGATGCCCTGCGGGTCAAAGAGCGAAACCGCCTCGTGCAGGGTCGTATCGTCCCAGCCGCCCGTCTCGTCATACTGTCGCAAAAGAGTGCGAAGTCGCGGGATCTCCTGACGCTCAGGTGAGCCTGTCGCACGCAACACCATGCTCAGAGAACCGCTTTCAACAACGTCTGTGAAACGGAACTCAAGGCTGCACCACTGCGCGTCATTCATGTTCTGCATCGTGAGACTGACCGTGTCTTCCGACTTTGCAACCCCAACGGACCGACCGAGCAAGGGATCAAAATCGATGTAGACCCCATCGCTCAGGCGGCGGTGCCCCTCTGCTGTACCCGTCCACATTCGGGACGGCCCTGCACAGAGACGCCGACATCGCACACGGGGTGGGTTCCGATTGGCGAGGTTGCGCAGGCGTTGAAGTTCAGAGGATGACAGACAAGTATCGCGCGCCTCGACGGCCTGTACGCCGAGGCGGTGGATATGCAGGGCTGCAGGCCGTGCCTCAATGACGAAACACAGGCGCGCCTCTGTCACATCCGCGACATCCGATGCGGAAAGATCACCCAACGCAATCGTAAGTGCATGCACGCGCCGGTTCCGCTGCACCTCGATCTGGGCGGAGCCGAGATCGGCGCTTCTGCCATCCGGGAAAGACACCCGCAGCAGAGCAAAAACCGTCACGCCCTCAGGACTGGACGCCTCAAGCATCACAACAAGCGCCGACAGGTCCCGGATGCTATCTGGCGAGAGCCTGTACTCCATCCGGTACCAGGATCGCGCCTCGCATCCGCAGGGACGCACTCTGTAAAAGGGCGCATCCATGAACGGGGCAAGTGCGTCCAGCTCAATATGTCCGCGTGCGCCGGGCCCCAGAGCGATATTGAACCCGTTCTTCAATTCAACCGGACCACCACAGCGTTCCGGAGATCGGGCCAGAGCCTGAAACCTTTCATCTGCCGGATCGGCAACGACAGTGACCAGTTCCTTATCCATAGGCGTTGTCCCCCTTGCGCATTATCGACGCAGCCCGCTATCCTTACCGGCCACGTGGTAGAACCGGTTAGGACCGTTCGCGTTCAGAAACGCCGTCAGATCAGCGCCCCAGGCATTGAACAGATCCGGATGTTTGCGGGTGATTTTTTCATAGTTGAGATCCCACAGATCCTGACGCGTGCGAAAGACCGAGCCCGCGCGTATTCTGTAGCGAAACAGGGGCTCAGGGATCATAACGCCGCGATGCCCGGCCGCGAGCAGCGCAATCACCCCCTCCCAATCGTCCAGAAACATGCGCAAATCCGGATCGTGCAATCCATCGCGCGCAAATGCAGCGCGCTTGTAGACCAGCGACTGACAATTGGTCTGGTTCATTGCCAGTTGGATGGGTGGTTCGGCGTTCCAAGTCGCCCAGTTCCGCAATCGTCCCGACTTGTCGAAATCCTCAATCCACGCACCGCAGAACGAGACATTGTCGTAATGACGCAGAACGGCCAACGCCTTTTCATAATATGTCGGGTCCACGACATCATCGGCATCCAGCAACGTCAGGAACGGCGCGCGTGCCAGTTGCGCACCGGTGTTGCGCGCAATGGCAACACCGCCATTCGGGATCGTCTCAATACGAAGCGTTTCCCGGTCCAGCCCATGCGCTTGATGCAACCGGTCGAGGCGCGCAACAGACGCCGCGTCGGTAGATCCGTCATTGATCAGCAGGATTTCAAGCCGTTTGACACTCGCCTTTCGCAGGGAGGAAAGCGTCTCATCGATGAAGGCACCCATATTGAAGTAGGGGATCACAACCGACAGCTCTGGTCCCTCTCTATCGCCGGCCTCGGCGGGGCATATGCACCGCGGATCGGGCGGAGAGAGGAAAGGAAAAGCGGGTTTGGCGCGCCCAGAGGACATGGGCAGCTTTCTGATAGCCGCCTCCTTGCGCGCCAGAAAATTCAACGGATCGCAATGCCGCGCGACCTGATCCCGAGCGCTTTGAGACATCGCCGTTCGATCCGTCTCCGACAGGGCCATGGCCGCACGCAGGCTGTCTGCCAGTGACACGGGATCTTCCACATCTGCCAAAAGGATATCGCGGCCATGCCGTGCGATTTCCTTTATCCCGCCGTTAATCCCCGCGACACACAGCGTGCGATTGGCCATCGCCTCAACCACGCTGTAGGGGAAATTATCAAAATGAGACGGATGCACCTGCGCGATGGCATCACGGGCCTGAGCCTCGATCACGCGACGGGGCTGTTTTCCCTTAAATTGTAACAGGCCCGCATCCACATATCGCTTGTAATGCTTTCGCAGATACTCCGAGTACAGCGTGCCGGATACGGTGAAAAACGTGTCCTCTCCGTAAACATGAAACGGCACGTCATGCCCCTCGGACCAAAGCAGTTCGAAGGCTTTGATCGCGCTTTCCACCCCTTTCCAATGGGTCAGCCGGGACGCCATGTAAAAGTGCTTGCGCCCACCATGATGGTTTTGCTCTGCGACAGGTGAAAGCTCGAACGGGTTATGGATCACGACGCTGTCGGCCATGCGCCCATCTGTTCGTGCGAATTCGCCCTCCAGAAGGTCCAAAATTGCCTGCGAGCATCCCACGACAAGATCCGCGCCGGCCAGCGCCTGCAATTCCATCTGAGACGTCCAGTAGTGCGGCAGCCGAAAGTTGGGGATCTGGTTCAACCTGTCGATGAGGTATGTCGGCGTATGCGCAGTGACCAAAATGGGCGTGTGTTCAAAGACGGAATTCAGACACCGCTTTTGCTGGATCGTCAAAGCACCGATGCCGAAGCCATCGGCGAATTCAAGGTAATCCGGTTTCGGCAGATCGAGCCCGCCGCTGTCGATCTCTTCTGCAAAGAATTCTGCAAATCGCTCAAAGAGGCGCGACACGCTCACCCAATGGCCAAGCGCGTCATGTTCTGCGGCGTAACGGGGATTGATCGTGATGAGATGGACAACGTCGCATAACGCACGCCGCGTCATCAGACCCGCTTGCCGTTCCGAGAGCGCAAAAACCACCAAAGACCCGGCACCCCGGGCGCGGTAGGCCTTCACAACAGAGTCCATATAGGTGCTCAAACCACCCCCGAAATCCGGGGGAAATTCAAAGGTGAAGTACCACGCATTCATGTCTGGCCTTGCATTTGCTGCATCCGGGGAGTGGCGCACCGTTTCTCCTCGCCCGCACACTTTCAAAAGCAGAACGGTTAACAATCATTCAACTTTATAGCGCCTAAGTAACGACGAGCGTGCTGAGATCGTTGTCGGCGACAAGACACAACACGTTAACCTTAACATCGGGTTTAGCGGAGCAGGCAAATCGTGGGCACCAAAGAGCACCGACACCTCAACCGCGCCGCGAAGAGAGTCTTCATTCACATCGGCTGGCACAAGACAGGCAGTTCCAGTCTGCAAGTGGCCCTGAGCAAGGCATCCGCCCTGCCATTTCTATATCCCCGCGCCGGACGGGAACGCGTCTGGCAGGGTGCGCATCATGATCTCACCTTGCCCGGCCATCTGGCCGAGACCTGTGCCGCGCTGAAACGGGAAATCGACGATGCGGAAGACGACTGCGTTCTCATCTCGTGCGAGGATCTTTCGCGACCTCTCAGTCTTCCGACACTCATCCGGCTATGCGAGACGCTGAGCGCGCACGACGTGGAACTGGTGGCCGTCATCCGGCGCCATGACCACTATTTCGAATCTCTATATGCGGAAGAGGTGAAACGCGGCCGGACCGTCCTTCGCTGTTGGGAGTTTTTCAACCATAATCCGGGCCTCTTGGATTTCCTCGATATGGTTCGCTTGATCGAAGACGCCACAGGCCTGACCTGTCGCCTTCTGCCCTATCGGAACGATCTGTCACCCGCCAGCCTGGCGGAGACAATCACCGGACGACCCACCCGTTTGAACGAGAGTTTCCGCCACAATGTCAGCCTTCCACCCCTCTTTACCGAAGCGATCCGTTTCATTCGGGCTAGCAACAATAGGGCCTTCGAGGAGCGGCATGTGGCCTACGCCTATGAATTTATTAAAGCCCAAAATCCTAAAATTTTAAGAAATATTAATACTTTCAATTGTTTTCTGTCTCACAAGGAACGTCGGTCGATTTTCGAGTTCAAGCTGCGCGAAAACTTTGAATTGGGGACATTGTTCAATGGCGCAGCGGGGCTCTGGTGGGACCTGGAGCACACCGCTCGCGGCAGGCCGGTCCCGCAGGACAACCCTGTGGCGCTGTTGCTGGACCTGCTTGTGTATCGGGATCTGTCGGATGAATGGAGGGAGTAGAGTGATGCTGAACACTCACGCTGTGTCGCGATCGATTGGATGCGGGGCGCATCTCTCTTGAACAGATTGAACACCACAAAAGCCTATCGCCATTTGACGCGTAATGCGGTCAACACACGCGTCGCAATCGTCTATGACTGGCATCTCGACGCCCGATCAGGCGGCCCGACGGGTTATCTTTTCAACCTGCGCGCCGGTTTGGAAGCGCGTGGAAACCACTCGGTAGAGTTTATAGTGCGACCCGATGGCGTGCCCACGCGCAAGATGAGCCTTGGCACATCGGATACATGCGACAGCCTCGTGGATGTCTACGACAGTCACGATGAATATGCCCGTGCTCAGGGGCATGATTTCGGGGGCTCAATGCTCCGCTCTGTCGAACGCTATGAGGATGCGGGCTTTCATCCCGAAATCGTCCGTCGCATCGATGCGTCGCAGGCGACACTCTTTCATGTACACACCACGCGCGACTGCGTGAAGCTTCATAATCACCTGACCTCCACGGGCCGCCGACATCAGGTAAAGCTCGTGCTTACGTCACACACGCCCGAGATACCCGCCCGCGAATGGGCGGATGTCGTCTATGCCCAAGGCCGGGATGCGCAGCTGGCACAGGCCGTCTATCAATCCTACACGCTCAACGACAAGCTTGCCTTCTGTCATGCGGACGCGCTGATTTTTCCGTGTGAGCAGGCGCTGGACCCCTATCACGCAACATGGCCTGACCTGAGGGCGTTCATTCGCCATAAGCCGGTCTACTGGCTCCCGAGCGGCGCCCGCGAACTCGCCAGACCGACAGTGACGGATCCGCGCGAGACCTTTGGCACCGCAGATCGCTTCACCATGGCCTATCTGGGTCGGCACAATTCGGTGAAAGGCTATGACCTTCTGGTACGGGCACGAAAAAGCGTCACCGAACGCATACCCGACGCCACTTTCCTGATCGGCGGCAAGCCGGGCCCGGTTCCAGCGCCTGTCGCGGAAAACTGGATCGAGATCGGCTGGACGGATACCCCTCAGGACGTACTGAAGGCTTGCGATGTTTTCGTGCTGCCCAATCGACTGACCTATTTCGACTTGATCGTGCTCGAAGTTCTTTCAGCCGGTCGCATGATCCTGGCATCCAACACCGGCGGCAACAAATACTTCGCCGACAAAAGCCCCGGCATCGTGCTCTTTGAGGACGAAGATGTTCTCGTCGAGAAACTTTGCGACATCGCGGCGATGCCCAAGGCAGAAAGGGAAAGTTGCGCGGCGGAAAACAGAAAGCTCTACCAGAAGGAATTCACTGTCGAGGCCTTTGCCGATCGCTATTCCAGTGTGGTCGACCGGATCGCCACGGACCTCGCACCAAGGCCGATTAGCATGCTGTCGGGAAAAACAAGCCAGTCTGTCGCTGTCTCGGTGGTCGTTCCTGTCTACAATGTCGACGCTTATGTCGCCGATTGTCTGGACAGTATTCTGGATCAGGATTTCACGAATTTCGAAGTTATCGTTGTCAATGACGGCTCAACCGACGACAGCCTGCAAGTGGTGGAAGACACCATCGCGCGGCGAAACGCATCCGGCCGGGTCCGCCTTGTCACGCAGGAGAACCGAGGCCTTTCGGAGGCGCGTAACACCGGTCTGGATTATTGCAGAGGAGACTATGTCTGTTTCATCGACAGCGACGATCTGTTGCATCCCCGCTATCTCTCCGAGCTTCACCGCCGGTGCGAAGCGGACGGGACCAAAATGGCCCTTTGTGCGACCACGATCTTTGGCCAGAGCTATTCTCAACAGCATTCCACGAGCCACGATGACAAACTACTGGCGATGAACGTAACAGGCGCGCGGTTGAGACTGACCGCAGACGTTATCACGAACCTTTTTCCAAGCGCCTGGAACAAGCTCTACCATAGGTCATTGCTGGATGATGTGCGTTGGCCTCGCGGCCTGCTGTTCGAAGACAATCCGGTGCATATTGAACTGCTGCAGAACCTGTCTGAGGTCAGCTATGTCGGTGACGCGCTCTACTTTCACCGGGATGACCGTGAGGACAGGATCACGCGCAAGGCATCCGACCGCTACCTTGAAATCGCGACGGTGTTCTCGCTGTGTTATTCCAGCCTTGTCGCCAGACTGGGAGCGAAGGGCGCCGAAGGCGTGGCCTTGCGCCTGCTGTCCCGGCTGTTCTGGGAAAGGCTGTGGCACACGAAAGGCGAGGATCTCTGCCATGCGTTGAATGCACTCTTTTGCGCCTATTCCCGCCTCATCCATGCGAATGAAGACGCATTTGCATTCTGGAAAGACAGCGCAATAGAGCCATCCTTCTATACTGACAGCCTTAACGCTCTGGAAAACAGGCGTAAAACCGGTAGCGTCGCCGCGGCACCGGTCGCTGATATCCTCAAGATAAGGGACAAGAGCCTTTGCATCGAAGGGGCCGCCAAGCACACGGATGGCAGTGTCATGCACAAGGAAGATGGCTCCGTTCTCATACATCCAAAGCTTGGCGATATCACAATCGCAGAGGTTTCGGGGCTGGGGCGATATGGTCGCCAAAACTACGAGTTCCTGTTTTCACTGGAACATGCGCAAGCCGCAGAAACCGAAATACGTGTCTGCGCCACGCCCGAAGCGTTGCTGACGCCCGAGAGCCTCCGGTCCCTGCTGGAAAGCAAAACCGATGTCGCTTCGTCCACGGACTGGATCACACTCGGCGCGCAGGACAGCATCGTGCTGTCGGTGTTCTGCGATGATTTCGGGCCTTGTACGACCTTCTACATTGCCTCGCGCGCCGCCGGGGATTGCGTTGACTTCTCCTGGCTGCATCTGCGCAAGATCGTCGCCAGCCCGGCGCCGTCTGCGATCCCGCAGAGTTTCTGAGGGCATGAAAACGCACTCACAATGAGAGGCAAAGTCGGATCACATGTTCTTCGCTAAAATCTTCAGGACGCCTGGACGTTCAAGGTGATGCAAAACGCAGCTTGGTGACCAACTGACCGCTCTGATCAGGTGGCGTAATAGCTCCGGTACCACTCCACGAAACGACGGATTCCGGTTTTGATATCCGTCTGCGGGCGGTAGCCTGGCAATTGCCGCAAAAGACTGGCATCCGCCCATGTGGCCGGCACGTCCCCCGGCTGCATGTCCATGTAATTGCGGATGGCCTTGACCCCGAGTTCCGCCTCCATGGCATCTATAAAATCCAGCAGACGCACCTTCTGAGAGTTGCCGATATTCACAATGCGATAGGGCGCGACAGACGAAAGACTGTCCGACGCTCCTTGGCCGACAGGCGGTGTCGACCGGTCACCCGGCGGCGCGTCGATCAAAAGCCGGATGCCCCGAACAAGGTCGTCCACGTAAGTGAAGTCGCGATACATATCCCCATGATTATAGATATCGATAGGACGACCCTGAAGCATCGCCTCGGCGAATTTGAAATACGCCATGTCTGGTCGTCCCCAGGGCCCATAGACAGTAAAAAATCGAAACATCGTGGTCGGCAAGGTCCAGAGATGCGCATAGGCATGCGCCATGCTTTCGTTCGCCTTCTTTGTTGCGGCATAGATGGTCAGCTGCGTATCGGCCTTGTCGGTCTCTTTGAAAGGCATCTCCTCATTGGCGCCATAGATGGACGACGTCGAGGCCATGAGAAGGTGCTTCACCTTAAGTCTGCGCGCGGCCTCCATCACGTTGAATGTGCCCACAACATTGCTGTCGATATAGGCGCGCGGATTTTCCAGACTGTACCGCACCCCCGCCTGGGCGGCGAGATGCACAATCACATCCGGTCCGAATTCCTCGGCAGCTGACCAAAACGCGGCTTCATCCTCAAGCGCCGCCTCGGTGGCAGAAAAAGACGGGTTTTCCAACAACATCGCATGCCGCTTCTTTTTCAGCGTGACGTCGTAATACTCCGTGATGCCGTCATAGCCGTGCACCTCGTTGCCCTCTTCCAGCAGAAGGGACGCGAGATGAAAGCCGATGAAGCCGGCTGTACCGGTGACAAGTACACGCATCAGAAAGTGTGTCTCCCGTCCGCCATGCGATGGTGCCAAAGGACGACGATATCTTGCGAACTCACTGTCAGACGAAAGCCAAATCTCATTCGAAACGCTGGTGAGACGTGCATCTTCGGATCATCCCCTGTCATGTTGGCGCTGTTTCAGCGGTTCTTCTTCCGCACATGTGCCTTGTCAAACACAGCTTTCGCATGGGGCGCCACCTTTTTCGCAAGACGTGCCAAACCCTAGACATATGGGCGTTTTTTGTTCAAGGCCCGGATCTGAAACTCAGTTCCACGCACAGGCCGGGACGAAGGTTCCGCAGGGTGACATCTCCGCCGTGCAACCGCATGACCGCGGCGACCAGCGCTAGGCCAAGTCCGGACCCACCATGGCTACGGCTGCTCTCTTGCGTGGTAAAGGGCTTCAGCGCGTCATCCAGAAACGCCTCGGAGACCCCAGGGCCCTCATCTGAAACGGACAGCTTGGCGCCCCTGACATCTTCCACCAGCGCCACGGTGATCGTGGTCTTTTCCGGTGAGAAACGGATCGCATTTTCAACAAGATTGGACAAAGCCTGCATCAAAAGGTGGCGATGCCCGCGCAACACGGTGCCTTCGCCTGATTTCAGAAGCATGATGTGCGCCGCCTCAACCACAGGCGCATAGAGATCGATCGCATCGTCGACCAGCGCACCCATATCGACGAGATCAAAATCCTCTGCCGAAAGACCTGTTTCGGCCCGCGCGATTTCTGTCAGGTTGTTGAATGTCTTAAGAAGAAGGTCCACTTCCTCTATCGCCTTTTCTACGTTTCCACTCTGCGCCTTATTTGGGCCGATCTCATCGGAGAGCTTTTCAAGCCGTGTTCTCAGGCGGGTCAGCGGGCTGCGAAGATCATGCGACAGGCTGGTCGTTGAAAGTTTCAGATTATCGATCAGGCCTGAAATCCTGTCCAGCATATCGTTCAGGGTTGCCGATAGCCGGTCCAGTTCATCATCGGTCCCCCGCAACGGCACCCGCCGGTCCAGATCCCCGGCCATGATCGTGTTCGCTGTCACCGAAATGTCGGCAATGCGACTGAAAATCAGTCGGGTCAAAAGCCAGCCGGTGACAACGCTCAATCCCAACGCCGCCAGAAACGCCCAAAGACCGGTACGGGCCAGCGCAGTATCAAAAAGCGCCATCGCGGAGGCATCCCGCCCCACCAGCAAACGTTCGCCGCCATCCAGACGCAGGGAGGCGGCCGACACGGGCACCGTCTTTTCCGTGTCCGTACGGATGAGTTCAAGATCCACCCAACCGCCGCCCGGCTGCACCGTCGGAGGCCATGCGGCCAGATTACCGGCCAACGCACGACCACGCGCCTCTGCCAGAAGATAAATCGCGTCCCTGCGGTCCGCGCTCGCGATCCGTCGTTCAATTGCGCCGGCCAGCCCGGGAATACCCCGCCGAAGATAATCGTCTTCTAATCCTGCAAGTTCCGCCTCCACCACGCTACGGGTCTCTGCTTCGATGATCGAGTTGACCGAAACATAGACAAATCCAAGCAAAAGTGCCGCCACGCTCATGCTCAGAACAACACTGGCCAGAATGAGGCGCGTGCGTGCGTTACGGAGCAGGCTCATTGCTCCGCCGGGTCCGAAAGCCTGTACCCGGCACCTCTGACGGTCTGAAGCATCGGTGTTTCGTCCTTTGCGTCCAGTTCACGACGCAACTTGCTGATATGGACATCAATCACATTGGTCTGAGGATCGAAACTGTAGTCCCAGATCCCTTCCAAAAGCATGGTTCGCGTGATCACCCGGTTCCGCCGGCGCATGAAGAATTCGAGGATCTGAAACTCCCGAGGGGTCAGCGTCAAGACGCGCGCGCCGCGAACAACCCGCCGTTTGTCCAGATCCATAGACACATCCCCACATGTCAGCATCCGGGTTTCTTGCTGATCCTGAGGGCGGCGCAGCAAGGCTTCTATCCGCGCATGCAGTTCCTGAAATGAGAAGGGCTTAACCAGATAATCATCCGCCCCGTGTTTCAGCCCCTGCACGCGCTCATCGACGGCGCTTAGGGCGGTCAGCATCAGAACAGGCGTCGATATTCCCGCAGCCCGGATCGATTTGACGATCGACAGACCATCGATTTCCGGCAGCATGCGATCCAGAATAAGCGCATCGAACCCCCCATCGGTTGCATGATACAGCCCGTCGCGACCGGATGAGGCCGTTTCCACGCGATACCCCTGTTCCAGAAAGCCTTTGGCGATGTAGTCGCGCGTGTCTGTGTCATCTTCTACGATAAGAAGCTTGCGGCTCATCGCGGCTTGTCCCTTTTAAACGCCAGCTCATTTATGCCTGTCTTGGCGAGGCGCGACAATGCAAGGCACCGCCGGGTGTCTTGCAACACCCGGCGGTCGCGGTGAATGACATGGGGCTTCTTCACCGCACAGCCGTCAATCGGGTCTCCCAGCCCGACATGACGACCGCTGGAAGGCGTCAGGCCAGTTCTACGGCAACAAAGATCTGCCGACCGCCACGATTGATCAAAACCAAAGCGGGATCAGCCTCTTCTGCCTGAAGCGCGTCTTTGAGCATGTCAGGCGTCGTGATGTCCTCGTTACCGAACCTTACAATGACATCGCCTACCTGAAGACCCGCTTGCGCGGCAGGCCCACTTGGCGCAAGCGATGTTACGACCACACCCGATATGTCCTCGGACACGCCGATGTCAGACCGTGCTGTTTGCGTGAGTGGCGCAACGGTGACACCGAGCATCCGGCCGGACGCCTTTTCAGTCTCCTCTGTCAGTTCTGCGGTCTGGACCTGATCTTGCTGACCGATCGTCACAGTGAGGGTCTGTTCCTGTCCGTCACGGATCACAATCAGGTCGGCAGCTTCACCGATCTCCGCCATTGCGACGACTTTTGGCAGGTCCGTGCTGTCTGAAATCTCGACCCGTTGAACGAAAGAATGACATCTCCGAGTACCAGCACCCCATCCGCTGGCGCACCTTTGATCACGGCAGAAACTAGAGCGCCCTTGCGATCCTCGAGCCCGATTGCGGCCGCCACTTCCCGGCTCATCGACTGAATGGACACGCCAAGCCAACCGCGATCGACACTGCCATCCTCAAGCAGATCCTCGACCACCAGATCCACGATGTTGGATGTGACGGAAAAGCCCACTCCGACATTGCCGCCGGTCGGGGAGAAGATGGCAGAGTTCACGCCGACAACGTCGCCGTCCATATTGAACAGCGGACCGCCGGAATTGCCTTTGTTGATGGCCGCGTCCGTCTGCAGGAACTCGGCATAGGGACCGACGCCGATATTTCGGCCTTTCGCCGATACGATACCGGACGTAACCGACCCGCCGAGGCCAAAGGGATTGCCGACCGCAACGACATCTTCACCGACGCGAATATCCTCGGAATCGCCCAGCGTCACGAATGGCAACGCACCTTCGCTAACGACGCTCAGCAAGGCCAGGTCGGTTTGCGGGTCAGTGCCCACGACATCGGCAAGGAATTCCCGCCCGTCGGCCAGTTGAACGGTGATCTCGGTCGCATCATCGATCACGTGGTGATTGGTGACGATCAAACCATCCGCATCGAGAATGAAGCCGGACCCCAGAGCTGGGCGCGGTGCGCCCTGGCCGAACTCACGCGAAAAATCCTCCGGGGCACCAAAGCGACTGAAATACTCTTCTAAGTGGCTGTTTTCCTGCAAATCAAAGACCTTGCCCTCCGAACGGATGGGTTCCGCCCCACGCTCGGCAACGATTGTAACGACGCTCGGCGCCACCTGCTCCACGAGGTCAGCCAGGGCTTCATCTGCAAAGGCGGATCCCGCCGATGTCGCGGCAAGTGTCAGGACTGTGCCTCCGGCCAGCGCCGCCCATGTCGAGGATTCGGATTTCAATCTGTCTTTGTGCATGCATGCCTCCTGCTCTGCATACCGGGTATCCCGGCGTTGTCCGTTCATGTGACGCCGCAAGATGGAACCCGCCCAAAGCACGGATTAAGATTTCTTAATGTTGGGTCTCGTGCTGCCCAAGAACGACAAACAGGCTGTTCCGATCAGGCGAGGACGTCGCCGCGCCAACAAATGCGTTGCGCGACATCGCTCGTCTTCCATACTGGGCGGATTGCGAGACACGGAGTGCCGGATATGCATGGCGCACGGGGGATGAGGCACAGGTGCTTTTGCCCAAAAACAAACTGAGACGGGTGCAGGTCGCCGCGACGTTCAAAACCGCACCCTATGCCCAACGCAGGTGGCCTGAAACATGACCCTCATTGGTACCTTTTTTGCCCGCGTCTCCCTGCCCTCGCTGATGCTGGGTTTGGTGTTTTTTGCACTTTCTCTCACACCGTCCCTGATCCCGCGCGGACCTGTCGTTCAGGGCCTGCTGGGCGGTGTGGTCATTTCAATCGGCTATCTTCTGGGCCGGATCATTGCGCTCTTCTGGCAGGCGCTCGACCTGCCGCAGATCCGCGGACGACCTGCCCGAATTCTTGCTGCAATCCTCGGGCTTGTCACATTGGCGCTGGCCGTCTGGACCGTGACATCGAGCCTCGACTGGCAAAACGCATTGCGCGCCAAAATGGGGATGGATCCGGCCGAAGCGCAGCACCTTTGGCAAATCACGGCCATCGCCTCTCTAACTTTCTTTCTGGCTCTCGTGCTCGGGGCATTGATCTCCGCGCTGTTTCACTGGATTCGCGACTGGTTTTACCGGTTCATGCCGCCGCGCCGGGCGAATGTACTTGGCGTTGTGTGCGTGGTCCTGATCCTCATCGTCATTACCCGCGACGGGCTTCTCGACAGAACTGTGCCCGCGCTGGATGAAAGCTATGAGACGGCGCAAAAGCTGTTTGATGTGGCGCCTCCCCGTCCGGAGCGGGCGAACCAAGCCGGATCGACAGCGTCACTCATCGATTGGGCGGCCATGGGTCAGCCGGGACGAGACTTTGTGCTCGATGGTCCGGATGCGGCGGCCATCTCGGCCTTTACCGGAAAACCGGCCCTCGATCCGATCCGGGTCTATGTTGGGCGCGCCAACGCCGACACACCGCAGGAACGTGCCGAACTCGCCCTGGCAGAACTCCTGCGGCTCGGCGCTTTCGACCGTGATGTTCTGATTGTCACCAGCCCCACCGGAACCGGCTGGATGGATCCGGGATCACACGATCCGGTGGAATACATGCATAACGGCAGCATTGCGACGGTCAGCGCTCAATATTCCTACCTCCAGTCCCCGCTTGCGCTGATCCTTGAAACGCGAACCGGGCTTGAGCAGGCCGCCGCGCTGCTCGACGAAGTGCACGGGTACTGGAAAACGCTGCCTTCAGAAGACCGGCCACGGCTTTATGTTCACGGTCTGAGCCTTGGGGCATGGTCCTCGATGTATGCAACTGGACTGTTTCGCCTTCTGGAAGACCCGATTGACGGTGCCTTTTGGGCCGGACCGCCATTTCCATCGAACCTGTGGCAGGCGATCCAGCGCGAACGGGACCCTGACACACCCTGGGTGTTACCCACCGTCGGCACCGGCTCTTTGGTGAGATACGCCTCGCATTTCGCGGATGCATCGCAGACCCAAGCCCCCTGGGGCCCGATGCGGATCGTGTTTCTGCAATATTCCAGTGATCCGATTGTGTTCTATGACCCGTTTTCGCTCTGGCGCGCCCCGCCGTGGATGCTTGACCCGCCCGCGCCGGATGTGTCCGAGCACCTCGTCTTCATCCCGTTTGTCACGCAGTTCCAACTGGCGCTGGACATGGCTTTGTCCTTTGGGGCGCCGCCGGGTCATGGACACGCCTATTATGCCCATGACTACATTGCGCCGTGGGTCGAGGTGACCGCCCCAGGGGACTGGACTGAAGAAGATACCGAGCGCCTGAAAGCGCATTGCAACGTGGGATTTCAGAAAGGTTGCAAGAACTAGCGCCCCGCATAGGGTCGCTCGAAGGCGTAATGTTAGATCACACCGTGCCCGCCTGTTGAGAACCTGGACCTGTCCGTGCCGGGAGACGGGCAGACTTCATCACGCGCCGACTGGCCGGATCTGGTTCGTCTGCAATTGATCATCATCTCTTGCCAATGCGTCGAGGCCCCCGGTTCTGATCAGGAAGGCCACGATATCCTCGGCCCCTTCCCCGCGCAGCATATCGGCAAAGACGACAGGACGCGCATCGCGCATGCGCTCTGCGTCTTGGGTCATCACATCCAGATTGACACGCACATAGGGGGCAAGGTCCTTCTTGTTGATGATCAGCAAATCAGACCGGGTAATGCCGGGGCCGCCCTTTCGCGGGATCTCTTCTCCCTGAGCCACGGAAATCACGTAGAGCGTGATATCAGCAAGCTCCGGGGAGAACGTGGCAGCGAGGTTGTCGCCCCCTGATTCAATGAAAACGATATCGAGGTCGGGAATGCGCTCCGTCAGTTCCGCGATAGCCTGAAGATTGATCGAGGCATCCTCTCTGATCGCCGTGTGCGGGCAGCCGCCTGTTTCGACCCCGATGACACGGTCCTCTGGCAGCACCTGTCGGCGCGCAAGATAAAGCGCGTCTTCCTTGGTGTAGATATCATTCGTGAGCAATCCAACGGAATATTCTGATCGCATCTTTAGTCAGAGCCGCTCCGTCAGCGTCGTCTTACCCGATCCCACAGGCCCGCCAATACCCACGCGCAAGGGTCCATTTTGCGATTTCATCTCAAGCTCCCCGTTCGTCTTGGTCGTTGTCTGGCTCATCTCCAGCCCTTCGAGGTCCTATACCCGATCATTCTGGCCCGAATTTGCCGTGTCCGAGTGATGGTGGTGATGCGTAGCCTGCCCCGAATAGGCGCCGCGCACGGGCACAAAGGGTGCGCGAATGTCGAGCACTTGCGCGCCAAGATTTTCCAGCATCGCCTTGATCACATGATCGCGCAGAATGCGAATGCTATCCGCGCCGATTTCTGCGGCAAGATGGCGGTTGCCAATATGCCAGGCGAGTTGAGCCAGATGCACGCCGCTCTCTGCACGGATCTCATACAGATCTTCATGGGCGGCCAGAACACCAACCTGCGTTCCGTCGTTCAGAATGAGAATATCCCCCTGATGCAGAACAATTGCCTGAGGCAAATCGATGAGAACCCGGCTCTCATCTTCGAGGTCAAAGACCTTTCGCCGGACGTGGCGGGCATCATGGGTCAGTTCCAGTTTCAGAACAGGCGGCACCGCCCCGGCGCCCGAAGGCGCATGCTGGGCAGCGCTGATCTCGACCACGGTTTTCATGATCGCGGCTCCCATAATCTGGCTCGACAGGCGACAGACCGGGCGCGCTCGATGGCCCGGAACGCTTTTATCTTGCGTTTCGCCAATCGCTCAGGTCCTGTTTTTGAATGACCCTTGAGAAGGACCGGCACGCATTGAGCGCTGACGAGATTACCATCCCCCTGCGCCTCGTGCGACTTATCAGTTCCCAACTGCCGGTCGGGGCCTTCGCCTATTCGAGGGGTTTGGAGTACGCATCTGAGGCGGGTTGGGTTGGTAACGAAGCCGAGCTGCGCTCCTGGCTTTTCGGAACTCTGGAACATTCTTTCGCGCCCCTTGATGGCGCGCTCTTTCTGAAGATGATGACCGCCTTGCAGGATGCAGATGCAACGGAGTTCAGACGCTATGACGATATGCTCCTGGCCGCCCGGGAAAGCGCGGAAATGGCGCTTGAAGATATGCGGATGGCAGCCTCCATGGCGCTTCTGCGCCAAGAGCTGGGGTCGGACAAAGCGGTCCTTTCTGACCATGCCTGTCAAACGTTTCCAGCGGCCTTTGCTCTGGCGGTTCATGATATGGATGTGTCCGCCGAGGCCGGATTGCATGGATTGATGTGGGCTCTGTGCGAAGGTCAGGTGGCCGCGGCAATCCGACTGGGCTTGATCGGTCAGTCGGCCGGTCAGAGGCTTCTGGCCCGCGCCCCGACCTGTATCGCCGCGAACGCCAAAATCGCGGCACAGACCCCCGAAGACAGGATTGGCAACGTGTCGTTCATGGTTGCTGTGTCCAGTGCGTTGCATGAAACCCAGTATAGCCGCTTGTTTCGATCCTAAATCCCGTCCGCATCCCCGAACGCGTCACTCTCCGATTGTCGCTCTGAGAGGCAGAGTGACAGCCCCCTCAGATCAGGAAGTATCGCTGAGCCATCGGCAGAACGTCCATCGGTTCGCACGTCGCCAACTCTCCGTCGACGCGCACGTCGAATGTCTGAGGGTCAACTTCCAGTCTGGGCGTCAGATTGTTGTGCACCATGTCATTTTTCTTAACCGACCGGCACCCTTTCACCGCAACCGCTGATTTCGTTAAGCCAAGCTCTTCATCACTGCCCGCATCCATCGCCGCCATTGAAACGACGGTCACCCCGGTGGCCGCGCGCGCAGCACCAAAGCTACCGAACATCGGGCGGTAATGAACGGGCTGAGGCGTCGAAATCGAGGCGTTTGGATCACCCATCGGTGCCACTGTTATCATACCGCCAATTATGACAAGCGCAGGTTTGACACCGAACAACTTGGGATCCCAAAGCACCAGATCGGCGCGTTTTCCCACTTCGACGGAACCGATCTCATGGGCAAAACCATGCGACAAGGCCGGATTGATCGTATACTTGGCCACGTAGCGACGGGCGCGGAAATTGTCATTTCGCGCAGTGTCTTCGGGCAGAGCGCCGCGTTGTACCTTCATTTTGTGCGCTGTTTGCCAGCATCGAAGGATCGTCTCCCCGACCCGGCCCATGGCCTGGGAATCGGACGCCATCATCGAAAAGACGCCCATGTCATGAAGGATGTCTTCGGCGGCGATGGTCTCCTTGCGGATGCGGCTTTCGGCGAAAGCCACGTCTTCGGGAATGTCCGGCGACAGGTGATGGCACACCATCAGCATATCGAGATGTTCGTCCACTGTGTTGACGCTGTAGGGTCGCGTCGGATTGGTCGATGACGGCAGAACGTTGCTTTCAGCGGCAATGGCAATGATATCCGGCGCATGGCCGCCCCCGGCCCCCTCGGTATGGAAGGTGTGGATTGTGCGCCCTTTCATGGCCGCCCGCGTATCCGCCAGAAAGCCACCTTCATTTAACGTGTCCGTATGGATCGCAACCTGAATATCGGTCTCGTCAGCAACCGACAGGCAATTGTCGATCGCGGCCGGTGTCGTGCCCCAGTCTTCATGAAGCTTCAGACCCGCAACCCCCGCCCGCACCTGTTCATGCAGCGGCTCCGGCAGGCTCGCATTGCCCTTGCCAAGCAGACCCACATTAATGGGGAGCGCATCAATCGCCTGCAACATGCGGTGAATGTACCACGGGCCGGGCGTCACCGTGGTTGCCAGAGTGCCCACGGAGGGACCTGTCCCACCGCCCACTAGGGTCGTGGTGCCGGTTGCCAGCGCCTCCTCCACCTGCTGAGGACAGATGAAGTGAATATGTGAATCGATTGCCCCCGGCGTCAGTATCTTGCCTTCGCCAGCGACAACATCCGTGCCGGGGCCAATCACGATATCCACATCCGGCTGAATGTCCGGATTACCCGCGCGCCCGATGGCCGTGATCCGGCCGTTTTTCACGCCGACATCGCCTTTGACAATACCCTGATGATCCAGAATGACCGCGTTGGTGATCACCAGATCGACGACATCAGAGGCGTTACCCTGGCTCTGCCCCATGCCGTCGCGGATGACCTTGCCCCCACCAAACAGGACCTCGTCACCATAAATCGTGTGATCCGTCTCCACCTCGATAATGAGGTCCGTATCGGCCAGCCGCATCCTGTCGCCGGTCGTGGGACCATAGAGAGAGGCGTAGGCGTCGCGTGTGATTTCAACCATGTCAATCCCCTCAGGTCAGTCGCCAAGCGCGCCCATAATCTGTCCGGCGAAACCGAATACTTTTCTGTTACCGTCATACTTCACGAGTGTGACTGTCCGGTCCTGGCCCGGCTCGAAGCGGACGGCGGTACCGCTCGGAATATCAAGGCGAAAGCCGCGCGTGACGGCCCGGTCAAAGGACAGGGCGCTGTTGGTTTCAAAGAAATGATAATGAGAGCCGACCTGAATCGGACGATCGCCGGTATTCGCCACCTCTATAGTGATCCTGTCACGACCGGCGCTGAGTTCAATCATGCCCTCGTCTGTTATGATTTCTCCGGGTTTCATAAGCGCCCCCTATTGAATCGGATGATGGACAGTGACGAGCTTTGTCCCATCCGGGAACACGGCCTCGACCTGAATGTCGTAGATCATGTCTGCGACCCCTTCCATCACATCGTCGCGTGTCAGAAGCGTCGTGCCATAACTCATCAGGTCCGCGACGGTCCGCCCGTCGCGCGCACCCTCGATGATCGCCAGCGAGATATAGGCAATGGCCTCGGGCCGGTTGAGCTTCAGCCCACGCGCCTTGCGACGCTCCGCAAGCAATCCCGCCGTGAAGATCAGCAGTTTGTCTTTTTCTCTTGGGAGCAGATCCATCGTCAGGCCTCTCTTCTCATCTTATTCATGTTGCCCAGATCCTCGGGATGCTGGCCGGTCTGTTTTGTCCGATTTCCCGCAAAACGCGCCAGGCATTGGCAAAAAACCTTCGACCCTCAGAGACTTTGGGCCCGATGTAACGGCAGATCAGCACATCGGTTCTTTGCGTGACAGCGCCGAAGCCAACCGCGGCGGGAGGGATACGATCGCGCAGGATCTCGGATGCGTTTTCCGGCAGACGCCCGGCATATAGTGCGGTGCCAAAAATCGGAAAACCACTGAAGCCATGCGCGGCCTCCAGAATCGATGCACCGCCTTCGACCTGCGCACGCTCGAACCAGATCGGTGTACCGTCCCGGGTGATGGTCGTGCGCTGATCGAAATACCCATCGGAAAAGCGTTCACCGGCAGCCGGTCGACCAAGGCTGACAAGATCCCAGCCAAAGAAAATGGCATCGCCCTGCAATGTGATCCTGGTGTCGGACCGAAAACGGGCGGCGTTGAACAGGATCAACTCCATCGGCAGCATCTCGCAGATTGCGCCCGCTGCAACCGTCACAGATATGTCTTGCCGGCTGATGTCATCCGGAGCGCGATAGACTTTGGTCGCGCCCGGAGCCGTGAGCAGACATCGCGCCTCAGGACCGACAGAGATATCCAACTCGAGGCTATCACCGCCCGCAACTCCGCCGGGCGGATGCAGGATATAGGTGTGACAGGTACCATCCTTTTCGGGATAAAACGGACGCTGAATCATCAAAGGCCCGACATGCCTGCGGGATACGATGGTCCGATCGCCCTTGCGCGCATAACTCAGGTTCAGTTTCGCGGGCCACGTCTGACCATGTCTCGGACCCCGCGCAGCATGATCCGTCACTTCTGAAGTCTGGATATTCAAACGAAGGTCATTGTCTAGATCGGCAAACGCTTACCGGCGCTGGTTGTACCAGACAACTCCGATCAACAGGGCCAACACGACGCCGAAGGCCACAAGGGTCGACACATGCAGCGCAGAATGCACTGCGTCAGGAACCGGTGCATGCCCCCCATGCGCCAGAGCGGAACCCGGGAGTAGTGTGAGCAGAAAAATCAGATACTTCATGGAAACCTCCTGCGACCACCTTGGTACGGTGTCCGCTCTTCTTCAACCGGAACCTTCCCGCGATCTTCATATTATGGCACCTCGACCAACCGGTTACGCCATCCGGGCAGTGAAGCGTCTGTTTTTTCAGCGTTGTGACTGCGGTGCGACGGGCGCTCTACAGATCGCTGGTGGTCGTGGTCCCGGGTACCCCGATCAGGAACCTTCCGCATTCCCGGGCAGCACATCGCTCGGACGACCGCCCCCATGCTGAACGGGCCGCCGCCGCCTCACAGTGTCAAAAGGGACCAGATCAGGCCGGCTGTGCCTGCCCTTCGGAGGTCGGTTGCGCGGAGATGTCAGGATCAAGAACCTTGCGATAGATATGCCACGACGTGTGACCCAGGATCGGAAACACAAGGATCATCCCAAGGAACAGCGGCAACATTGCGACAATGATCGCCACCGCGATGAGGCCGCCCCAATACAGCATGGCCTCTTTGTTTTCGATTGTCGCATAGACACTGGTCAGCATGGCCGTGACCACGTCGATATCCCGGTCAAGCAGGAGAGGTACGCCGATCACGCATACCGAAAACAACAAAGCCGCCAGCGCACCGCCGACGATGGACCCGACAAACAGCATCGCAAGGCCGTTGCCCGAAAAAAAAAGAAAGAACGAGACAAACAGATACAAGAGAATTCCCGTTCCTAATAAAAGACCTATAATTC
>ERZ1740060.254-NODE-254-length-39861-cov-23.947395_pt1 | contig 39861 bp, 18 predicted proteins | sample MGYA00581743_ERZ1740060 | MGnify/ENA primary metagenome ERZ1740060 (study PRJEB43018, sample SAMN04849235) | marine metagenome | isolation source: floating plastic debris | place: Pacific Ocean | collected 2008-08-27 | study: EMG produced TPA metagenomics...
CGCGATACTCCTTTGGAGTATCGCGCCATCCCTCTCAAAAACTCCTGACATCAACCTTAATGACAATTTCTTGCAAGAAGGTGATACATTGCATCATAGCTTTGTTCGTATATCAGCAAGCACAAAAACTGGGGATAGGTTGGTCCATAGGACCGATCTACGACCATCGCGCGGGTTACTGATCCCCCCTGATTCTTGTGCCACCGCCAGATAGTTTCTCCCTCTAGAACTCGAGATGTATGCCCAAAGTGAGCTTGTCTGCTTCTACCAGCTCCGATCGCGCTCCCGATCTGCTAATCGAGAGCGAGGGCACTGTGGCCACCCTGAGCCTCAGCCTGGATGAGTCACCCCCAGCTGCAGGCACAACGGTTGCGATCGCCAGTCCAGATCTAGAAGAATTTGACCTCAGTCAGATTCAGGTCGAGGGCGGTGCGCTGAGTTTAACCAACGATGTGCAAGCCCAGCTCGATGCCTGGCTGGCGGGTAAGGTGACCGAATCGGTGCCGGGGGCCGCGATCGCCGTCACCACGTCCCTCGGTAGCTGGGCCGGGGCCACAGGCCTAGCTGATATTGCTACCGAGACCCCATTAGCAACTGGCGATCGCTTTGAGGTGGGGAGCGTCACTAAAGCCTTTACCGCTGCGACTCTGTTGCAACTGGTCGAAGCGGGCACGCTGGCCCTCGACGACATCCTGACCGACTGGCTGCCCGAGGCCGTCACCAACATTGTGGCGAATGCGGCAGACATTACCCTGCGACAGCTTTTGAATCACACCAGCGGCGTGGCTGAGTATGACGCCATCTTGCTAGACCAGGCAGCAGCCAATCCCTTTATCTTTTTACGCGATTGGCAACCAGAAGACATCGTCGCGTTGATCGGTGACTCAGAGCCCTTTTTTGCGCCTGGGGAAGGGTGGCAATACGCCAACACCAACTTTATTCTGGCGGGCATGGTGATCGAAGCCGCCACGGGCAATGATTTGGCGGCTGAAATCCAGGCGCAGATCATCGAACCGCTCGGGCTAGAAGATACCTTCTTTTCCACCGTCAAGGACACAGTGCCGGGGGGCTATGTGAGTGGCTATCTCGACTTTGATCAAGATGGCAGCCTCGATGATGTTTCCATTGCCAACCTGTCTTGGACTGGGGCGGCGGGGGCGATCGTTTCAAATCCTGAGGACTTGACTACCTTTGCCCAGGCCCTCTATGGGGGCGATTTGCTGTCTGACGCGATGCGGGCCGAGATGTTTACCCTCGTTGACACGGGACGCGGCTACGACTATGGCCTCGGCATGATGAGCTTCGACACGCCGGATTTGGGACGCATCGTCGGGCACCGGGGCGGTAGCCTGGGCTTTAACGCGAACCTCTGGTACGGCTCTGAGGATGACTTTACCTACGTTGAACTGTTGAACGGACGCACCGACGAAGCGCTGGCTGACGATATTATTCCGGCCTGGCAGAGCGGACCGATTCCCACTGTCGGCAACGTTGACGGTTATGGCGAATTTGCCATCACGATGATGGCGCAAACAGCCCAGGTTGATTTGCCAGTGGCTGCCGACGATGAGCCCGAAGGGGCAGAAACGATCACCTTTGCGATTCAGCCCAGTGCCGGCTACATCGTTGATCCGGCCGCCCAAATGAGTACACTCACGATTCTTGATTCAGAGGAAAATACCCCCATGCCACTGCCCGATCGCGTCATTACGGCCCTCGATAATGCCCTAGATAGCAATCTGCCGCCCGAGGTGCCCGGTGCCGCCGTGGCCATTCTCACCCCCGAGGGCGAATGGTTTGGGGCGAGTGGCGTCTCCAATCTGGAGAACGATACGCCGCTGGAGCCGAGCGATCGCTTTGAGGCGGGCAGCATTACCAAAACCTTTGTGGCCACCACGATTCTGCAACTCACCGAAACTGGCCAGCTCTCCTTGGCCGATACCCTGACCGATTGGGTCGCTCCAGAGGTTACGGCGCTGATTCCCAATGCTGGTGACATTACGATTGAGCAACTCCTCAACCACACCAGTGGCATTACCGATTATTTAGACGTGCTCACCGCTCAGGCTTCCTCCAACCCGCTCCTCTTTTTGCAAGATTGGGAAGCGGAGCAGTTGGTCGGCTTTGTGGATGGCGTTGATCCCTTCTTTGCCCCCGGTACCGACTGGCAGTATTCCAACACTAACTACATTCTGGCGGGGTTGGTGATTGAGGCGGTCACCGGCAACAGCTATGGTCAGGAAATTCGCGATCGCATCCTCGATCCCCTCGCTCTCGACAATACCTTTGTCTTCGGCGAGGAGGAAATTCCCGGCGGCTACATTAACAGTTATTGGGACTTTAACGGCGACGGCGGACTCGACGACCTCAGCATCACCAATCTGTCGTGGACGGGCTCGGCAGGCTCGATCATTTCGAACACGGAAGATCTAGCTGACTTTTTTGATGCCCTGCTGGTCGATGGCGCACTACTCCAGCCCGAGACGCTGGACGCAATGCTGGATACGATTCCAGTCAATTCACCCAACTACGACTCCTATGGTCTCGGCATTGGCACTTTGGAGTCGCCCAATCGCTTTTGGTATGCCCACCGGGGCCAAACCTTAGGATTCCGCTCGAACCTGTGGTATTCCCCGTTGGAAGAAATCACCTATGTGGAGCTGCTCAACGGCCGCTCCAGCACCAACCTAGTTAGCGATCTTCTACCCACCTATCGTCGCACCATTCAGCCACCGACACCCGACCCCGTGACCTACGAATTTGACTGGACGGGACAAATTGCGGGCTTTAGCGTCGAGGGTGAGTTCAGCTATGACGCTAGCCAGTTTTTTGAGGGTAGCATCGTTCGCGAAGAAGACCTGATCAGCTTCGATATCTCGTTCTTTGACCCCGACGGCACGCTGCTGCGTACCTACGAAGATAATCACCTCACCTTCCCTGAGTTCAACTTCGCCTTTGACACCACTACCCAAGAGATTCTGCAAGACGGCTACTTCCTTGCGCCGGATGGGTTTAATGCCGGGGAAAAAACGTCAGTCGGCGATGGCTTCAGTGGCCTCAATTTTTGGTCGCGGCCCGAGTTCAACTCCCAAGGCGAAGTGCCGCCACCTCATCTCCACATTGATGATTGGGCCGATGAATTTGGCTATCCCATCGGCTTTAGCTCCCACGAAGACGTGGCTTTTCCCACTCGCACTACCGCCGAGCTGATTGCCACGGGCCGAGCCGGTGACACCTATGTCGATAATCCCCAAGCTGGGCTGGATGAACTGGGTAGCCGCATCACCGTATCGCCGCCCCCCAGTGACCCTGGCAACTTTCAGGTGGTATCTGGGATTACCAGCCTATTCCTCAACTTTTCGCTGTTTGAGTCGGCAGGTCTAGTCATTCAAGATGCCACTCCGACGGCAACGCCATTCTCAAATCAGTTTCAGCTCGGGTTTGAAATTGCCGACAGTACCGACTTCCAGTTCGATTCTGTCCCCTTTGCTCCTACGGGTGGTGCGATCAACCATACCGGCGACATCACTTTCTTGGTTGGGGGGGACGCCCTACTAACGATTGGTGATTTTACCGTCGGGTTTAATGCTGAACGAGCCAGCGATATCAACAGCGGCTTCTTCGTTGCCGACACCTTAGAAGACGGTCTGGGCATCGATATTCTCTTCGACATCAGCAACCCTGGTCGCCTGATCGCCGCCGATGATGACTTGACCCTGGCCGATGCTGATTTGCTCCTCGCTCCAGAACTAGCTGAAGTCTTGGGCTTAGGTGAGGCAGCAGGCACCGATGTGGGCGATGCCCGCATTGATGCTGAAATCGTGCCGCTGCTGGGGCTGCCGCCGGGCGAATTCATCGGCACGGATGGTAACGATGAGCTCACGGGCACCACTAGCGACGACTTGTTCAACGGTCTCCTGGGCGACGATATCTACACCGGCGGGGCCGGGGCCGATCGCTTTGTTTTTGGCCTGGGCCAAGGCATTGACACCATTACCGACCTTGAAGTGGGCATCGATCAGATTAGCCTCGGTGGCCTGACGCCTGACGGGGTTAAGCTCTCAGAACTGAGTGGCGGCACCCTAGTGCTCACCAATGGCAACGAACTCATTGGTGTGGTGCAAGGCGTCACTGGGCTCGATAGCAGCGTGTTTGGCTGATGCGGTCAGTACCGTCGTGGCAAGCGAGGGGATGGCGTTAACTAGCTCTATCCATCACCTATAGATCCTTTGCCCAGTCATGGCTTGACGTCTTTAAGCTTAATTATTGAAGTATGAAGGTTGCGCTTTCATTTACCGATATCCAACAGGCCACGCAAGAATTTCAGCAGCAGGCCGGGGGCGATCGCCAACTTAGCATCGGGGAAACGGTCTTATGTTTACCTGCCACCCTAGGGCAAGGCTATCTGCGCGGCCTTAACTTACGCGATGGCTTAGATCTCTTTATTTACGAATTTGAGCTCAAGCAAGATCTAATCCTCGACTTCACCCAGTTATCCACTCAATATTCACTGCTCGATTTTACCTTCTGTCTCTCTGGCGAAACCAGGGGCAGTATCCCTGGGCTCAAGTCTGAGTTGAGTGTCGCCGCGGGGCAAACTACCTTTGCCACCATTCCCGATGCCGCAGGCACCACTGAATTACTAGCCGGTCAAAAGATTCTGGTCGTCAGCTTGGCCATCACCCCCCATTTATTCCTGAAGCTGCTAGAACATGATTTGCATAAATTTTCCCTAGACTGGCAGCAACGGTTTCGCCATGCCGCATCGACACCTTACTTTCAACCCAGTCACATAACGCCTGAAATTGCCAACATCCTTCAACTCATCCTCCATTGCCCTCATCAAGCGGGAATTCGACGGCTCTATTTAGAGGCCAAAGCCTTGGAGTTACTGGCGATTTGTATTTCTCAGCTCACACATTACTGCTCTGACCCTTCCCCATTAGGTGGGGTCAAACCCAAAGACATTGAGCCCTTGCATCGGGCGAAGACCATTTTGCTGCAAAACATCACGCAGCCCCCTGCACTCACTGAGCTAGCGCGGCAGGTTGGCCTCAATGAACGCAAGTTACAGCGAGGATTTCAGCAGCTTTTTGGCACCACTGTTTTTGGGGTTTTACACGACTACCGGATGGAACTAGCTCGACAATTGCTAGAGGCGGATCAAATGACGATTGAGGCGATCTCTCATACCGTAGGCATTGCTCACCGAGGCTACTTTGCCAGTGCCTTTAAGCGTAAATTTGGCACTACCCCCCGAACCTATTTAAAGCGCTTGAGATAGGGCCTGACAAAGGGCCAGAGCGATCTCGACAGCGTTAATTTGCCAGTTAGCGACGGCTTCGTGATCATTGCCGACGCGATGGTGATCATGACGCCGCTCAAGGCTAGCTATCATGGCAAAACAGCTCGCGATCGCCCCCGTTCAACGGAGTATCGTCCCCATGTCCCCCATTACAGTTGACCTCGGCCCTGTTCAAGAAACGCTGCTGATTCCCCTGCTGGGGCGAGCAGCAGAAACCCAAAAAGCAAATGGCCTGATTCAAGACGACAAAGCCGTCGAGATTGTGGCGGCGCTGGATTACGACTTCTCTAAATGGCAAAAGTCCAAAGCGTTAGCGGGGGCCACTTTACGCACCCGCATGGTTGACCAAGACGTGCAGACCTTTTTAGGCAAATATCCTACTGGCACTGTAGTCGAAATTGGCTGTGGTCTCAATACCCGATTCGAGCGTTTAGATAATGGTCAAGCCCGTTGGTTTGATCTAGATCTGCCAGACTCTCTCGCACTGCGGCGACAGTTTTTTAACGATGAGCCCCGCCGCACCATGCTCGAAGCCAGCGTTTTAGACACCGACTGGATGGAGCCGGTCGCCGCTACCGGCGGCCCCTGGTGCTTTATCTCGGAGGCGGTGATCATTTATCTAGAAGCAGCCCAGGCTCGGCAAGCCATTACCCAAATTGCCGATCGCTTTCCTGGTGCTTGGTTACTCATCGACACCACCGCGCAAAAAATGGTCGATGGCCAAGCCACCCACGATGCCATGCGCTACTTGTCGCAAGACAGTTGGTTTCGCTGGGCCTGCGACGACCCCCAGGAAATCGAAGCCTGGGGCAACTTACAATTGGTCAAGTCGCGCACCTTTCTCGATGCTAGCCCGGATTTGATGAAACAGGTGCCTTGGCAAATGCGCTTTTTTGCCCAGTGGGCTCCCTGGTTAATTCGCCAAAAGGTGGATGGGTATCGCCTCAATCGCTTTGTGGTGAACGCCGCTGAGTAATGCAGCGGTGTTTGCGCTGGTCAAGGCCGGGACATTGTGGAGAGCAGACTTAGTGGGTTTGGGAGAGGGGCGATAGCCCCTCTCAATCCAACCGCGATCGCCAGTGATGCTCCATTGGAGTGGCTACGCCAACACGGTTGTCGGCAAAAGTCGCGTCCTCAACGAGGATTGACACCAGTCCATATCAAACTTGCAAATTTTGCAAATCTCTAGTGTGCATTCTAAAGTGTTTTCAAGCCTATTGTGCTTTCGTTTGCTGTCACCTGCGACTTTTCCCTCAACCACTCGCCATGACCATCAGACTCACAGAAGCTGAACTTTACGAACAATTTCAGGAGGCTGATGAAGCGAAACTACTGTTTGACCCTATCGATAAGTTAGACACCACATTAAAGTTTGATGGCCGATTTGCTCAAGGATGGCAACGAGAAATTGAGTTGAGAGAAGGCATCTACCTAAACATTGCTCAAATTCAAAATGAGGATCGCGTGATGGTCAACTCTCTTGAGCAAGCATGCCGTAATATCCGATGTCATTTTACGCTTTTAGGGAAAGGACAATCTATTTTTGCCTCTACACCTAGCGAAATCTTACTCCCACATATTGCTGGAAAATATTACTTAAGGAGCAATGGTCTACACCCTCAAAGCACTGGTAATTATGATTTAGAACCCTGGTCTGCGGTGCAAATTGAAATTCATCCATCAGTACTCCGCTCTTTTGCCGCATCTCCAAAGGAAGAGTTACCCAAAAAACTTCAGCATTTAGTGAGACCCTTAAGCCAAGAGATCTATGTGCGCTCTGGAGACATGCAGCCGATGATGGTTGCCGTGCTGCAGCAGATTTTTCACAGTCCTTATCAGGGATTGGTTAAGCGAGCTTACTTGGAAAGTAAGATTATCGAGCTGGTGGCATTGGTACTAAACCATGAGGTTGCTACTCATCAGGGAGAAACAGAAAGAAAAATCCTCAAATCCGATCAGCTAGACCGCATCTACTACGCTAAAGAAATTCTATTAAAAGACTTGAACAATCCTCCTTCTCTAAAAGAGTTGGCACGTCAAGTGGGTTTAAATGAGTTCTTATTGAGACAAGGTTTTCGCGCCTGTTTTGACACTACTGTATTTGGCATACTGCGATCTCATCGTTTAGAGCTAGCGAAGCAGCTTTTGGCAGAACAAGATGTCAGCGTTGCTGAAGTTGCTCATCGAGCTGGGTTTACTAGAACAAGCTATTTTTCTACAGCCTTTAAGCGCAAGTTTGGCGTAGGCCCCAAACAATATCAGAAAGCCTGTAGATAGACAATATATTTGGGGTGAGCAAAAAATAATCGGTCTAGTGAAAAAAATAATCGGTCTAGTGAAAAAAATAATCTTAAAAACCCCGTATCATTGCTGAGAACTTGTTTCATTAGTGACGTAAGAAATGTTAGCGCAGAAGATATAAGGTGTTGACTGCCCACGAGGTTGGTTGCTCAGTACCCATCTATGAGTCGGAACTTCAAGACGCAGCGGCGTCCCTTCTACAATTGTTTCTTTGAAATGATAAGTAGATCGCCGTATGTATTTGTAGGATGGATGAGCAACAGCAAAACCCCCGTAGGTATTGGACTTCGTCCCTCAATCGCAACTTACACGTTCTCATTTTATTTAAGGCAACCTACTTATTTGATACTTTGCCAAATATCTCTGAGAACTTGGCAGAAAGTTGAGGGGTGATATATGGAGACTGCTCTAAGAATGAAAGCCTCCAAACCTCACTCTCCATTGACATTTTTTCGCATCGCTATGAAACCGTAATCCATATGGAGTTTCAGCAATGCTACAAGTTAGTCTTTTTACTGGGCCGAACTATCTGATCGAAGACGAAGGCACTGTATCCGCCCATGCTTTTCTAGCAACCGGTGATGTGATTCCTGAAGGTGGCCTAATCGTTTCAGTCGATGCACCTAACCTGAGCGAGTTTGACCTAGTTGGAGTCTCTGTGGAAGGGGGTGAAATTGTCGAAGTGCGGGACGGCGTGTTGGACCTGCGGATGACCGAATATACCACCCTGATAAACCTGCCCATTGCCACTGATAGCGAAACGGAAACAGGTGAAACAGCAACTTTTAGCTTGGTTGCGGGAGACGGGTATGAAATTGTCGCAGATTATAGCGGCGGTGCGTTCAACCTGGTGGATACTGCATCAGATATTCCGCAAGGGGTTATTAGCGAACCCAACGACATCATTTCTAAAGCCGTTGACACAAAAATAACACCTGAGAACCCATCGTTTTCTGGTAGCGATGCTATCTACTTCGACATTGGCAATCGCTACCTGAATGAAGACGGCACCTACACCTATATTGACTACAGTGAGGATGATGATTACTACAAAGTGGAGCTAGATGAAGGAGATACAATTGCTATTGAGACCTTTGAAGTTGCAGGCAATCTGAATAGTTTTGGCTCTGGCAATGTATTAGTAACAGGTATCTTCAATGCTGATGGCGAACTGCTTAAAAATGACAAAGGAAGTCCTATCTTAATACTTCCCGACATTGCTGCGCCTGACAAACTATTTGGGGGAATCGATCCTTTTGATGCAAACGAAACGGATACTTACCTGGAATTTACAGTATCAGAAGATGGAATTTATTATGTCGGTATTCTTGGTGAAGATGCATTTGACCTTAGTAATGCAGGCGACCCTCAAATACCTGGTTCGGGTAATGGGAATCGAATTGTCTACGGCAACTATGACATCACTATCGATCTGCTGACAGAAGATAATCCTCGCGCCACAGGGACTCCAACTCCCCCCGTCATTAATCCAGATATAACCGAGCCTCCCACACTTTCCTTAACGGCCAACCCCACTACCGTCGATAGTGAGGGCAACTTCACGAATGCGGTCGTGGAATTCGTTGAAGTAGGTGGGATTTCTAGCGTTAACTTCACCATTGAAGCCGAGGGTGAAATTCCTGAAGGAGGTATTGAACTTGTCCTCAACAGCAATGCCAATCTGTTTGATTATGTTTCCTTGTCTCAACAGAATAGTCTTCCCAGCACGATCGGCGGGCAATCGCTTGGTGCCTTTTATGACGAAGCTGGGACACCAACAGGAATTCGGCTTCGCATTGAAGAGCCCACAATGATCGTCACTTTAGTGTCAGCTAGTTCAGAGTTTTTTGCCAGCATTTTCGCTCCATACTTGCTTGATACGTTTGAACCTCTGGAAACCGATGGTGTAGAAAATGTCACCTTCTTCTTGCAGCCAGGGGAAGGCTATGAAGTTGCTCCCGAGGCAGGAATGACTGAGGTGACTTACTACGATTCTCTAGCAGATGTGCCACCGCCTACCGGAGGGGGAGCTATTGTTCCCGAAGTGGGTGTGACCATCAGTGAGTCTGAACTGATTGAGTCAGAAGGCAACGAAACCACGCTCACTTTTACGCTCTCTGAGCCACCTCCCGCAGAAGGCGTGACTGTATTTATTGATAGCGAGGATGATCCGGTTGTAGGCAGCCCCCTCGGTCAGTTTTTAGCGCTCGAAGCAGAAATTGAGGGTGGTAGTTTCCCCGTTGGCAACAGTGATAATTCTGGCTTTTTCTTTACCCTCACCGAGCAAACGGCCACGATTACGTTTTCCGTTTTTAATGAGTTAACGGTTCCTGGTATTGATCCTCTAGCAGTTCAAGAAGGTATCATCGCGCTTAACTTTGCTCTCCAGCCCCTAGCTGGCTACACTATTGACCCTACTGCAAGTGAAGTCAATCTCACCATTGCTGACAATCCCGATTCACAAATTCAAGTGAGCTTGACAAATTTAGATGAATCTGGCGACCCCAGTCCTCCTTTGATTGAGTCAGAAGGCACAGTCAGTGTCCATACCTTCAGCCTGAGTGCACCTCCACCCACAGAAGGATTAACCGTTCGTGTTGATGCGCCTTCTCTCAGTGAGTTTAATCTGGATGCGATTGAAGTAGCTGGCGGCACCATTGCGGCGGTGCAGGATGATGGCTTTGATTTCACAATTACCGAACAAACAGCGACTATTAGCTTACCTGTTCTGGATGATGGTGTAGATGAGGGCAGCGAAATCGCAACCTTTACCCTAGAATTAGGGGAAACCTATGAACTTAATCCAGCAGCTACTGAAGTAACCTTCGCTCTAGCAGACACCATCGATCAGGTTAGCGTGCCTGAAGAAATCGAAGATAACAGCACCATTGCTGAAGCTAATGCCTTGGGGCTAAGTGCTGATAACCCTTCTGTCTCCCTTGGTGGGATTACTGGTCTTAGCTTCCTCGATCTTCCCGAAGATGTGGATTTTTATTCTTTCAACTTAGAAGAGGGACAGACTGTCAGTCTGGACGTTGATGCCGATAATTGGAACACTCTAGATTTGCGCGGTTTGCCGATTGTATATCCTGGGCTAGATGAAATCCAACGGCCTGATACCGAACTGCGATTATTTGACGCCGAGGGCAATGAGCTTGCGGCCAACAATGATGGGGCCGCTCCTGGTGAGGCGTTCTCCCGTGACCCTTACTTGAAGTTTACTGCTGAAGAAGCAGGAACCTACTACGTCGGCGTCAGTCAATTGGGTAACCGCAACTACGACCCCAACGTCGCTCGTAGCGGCAGCGGCTGGACTTTCCCAGAGGTGGGCGTCTTCTTCGGCCCCTACGAACTCACCGCTACCCTCACCGGCAGCGACGGCGGCGGCACGGGCGGTGGCCTCACCGGCACCGATGACGCGGACATGCTCACTGGCACCGACGGTGATGACCTGCTTGATGGTCTCTTCGGCGACGACACCTATACCGGCGGGGCCGGGGCCGACCAGTTTGTCCTGGGTCTCGCTCAGGGTGTTGACACCATCACTGATTTTGAGATCGGGGTCGATCAAATCAAGCTGGGGGGGCTGACACCCAGTGGCGTGAGGTTCTTTGAGCTGAGTGACGACACCCTGGTGCTGACTGCCAGCAACGAGCTGATCGGTGTGGTGCAAGGTGTGACAGGGTTGGATAGCAGCGTGTTTGCGTAATTAGGAAATAGGGAGTAGGGAACAGGGAATCGGGAGTGAGTCTTGCCTGTCACCTGTTTCCTGTCACCTGTTCCCTCAAACTAACTTGAACCATTCATCCGGTTGTGCTCGCTTTAGGCAGTCGGATTTTGTATGCGGCTTTGAGGCTTGCTCCTCAAGCTCAGGTCAAAAATCTGGATCAACGATCGCCGATCATCCAAAGGAAGCAAAAATGTCGCTAGAGTGATCAAAAAAGCCGCGATCGCGATCCTTCTGGCTTTCAAAGCAAGATACTATTCGTGCCAGCAGTCAGGTAGTTAGCTGCCACTAAAGGTATCTTTGCCATTTACAGAAGGATCTGCAGCTTCCCAAAGCTGAGAGTCCTTCTCGATCAGACAACATCACTGGTTGCCAGTGGAGCCGGGTGGCAGGTCGCCATCCGCCTGCCCAGGTTTACCCCGATCTTCATCCCTCCTGCCCCAGTTTCTACCAGCGCGTATTGGTCGCCTGGGAGACGCTAGCTCTGCTTTGGCCGGGTGGCATTAGACGCTGACATCCACCAGCGATCTCTGACACCTGCCAGATTATTTCAGGTGCCCTGGCGATCACCGGGGTGTCCGGTGGTGGTGTCTGGCTGACTATTTGCCCCCTCTTCAATTTAAGGACGATCCGTTTGATGGAATCTACCCCGACCGCCACGAATAGCCTCAACTCAACCGCTGCTGACCTCATCGAAACTGAGGCCAATGACACGATTGATACCGCGTCCCCCGTTGTGCTCACGGCTGAAATGCCCCAGGCGATCGCCAGTGGCAGCATCAACTTTGACTTTGACAACAATCCTGACGTCGACGCGACCGAAGACGTTGACCTTTACACCTTTGACCTAGCCGCTGGCGACACCATTCGCCTGGATGTTGATGCGGCTGGCGAGACCTTACCCCTGGAGTTTGCGGAGCTCATCCTGTTTGACAGTGAAGGCAACAACTTAGCCCAGGCTAGCTTTGCTGACCCCGGTCCTGACGATGCCTTTGTCTCTTTTCTACCCTACCTGGAGTACACGGCAACCGAGGCCGGAACCTACTACGCTGGAGTTAGCGCTTACTTCAACGTTGCTTACGATCCGTTTACGGCTGGCTCCGGTAGCGGCTTATCCCTTGACGAATTTGACCTGAACAGTCTAGGAGACTACACACTGGAGTTTGAGCTGGTGAATGACTCTACCCCGGAGCCGCCACCGCCGACTCAGCCCCCCAGTGGAGAAACACCACCCGCAGACGCGCCCACGGTTTCGCTACAAACTATCGTGGGCACCTACGGCCTAGAGGGCGAAGTCGTCGCGCCAGCCGTGGTCGAAACTGTCAGCGACTTAGGCTTTGACCCCCTCAACGGCCTGGGCGGAGCCGCCATCAACGTGCTGCTGACCACCGAGGGGGCGATCCCTGCCGGTGGGGTAGAAGTCACCCTCAATACGGACGCTAACCTGGCCGAGTACCTGTTTATCTACGAGCCCTTCATTCGCGGGGCCGAAATCTTGGGGCCGGTTCTAGATGCGGAGGGTAATCCGGCGGGTATTCGTCTCAACCTGACCCAAAACACTGCCTTGCTCAACCTGCTGCTGACAGACAAACCCGAACCCGAAACCGATGGCTCAGAACAGCTCACCTTTACCCTAGACAGCAGCGACGGCAATATCAGTCCGGCGGCAGCCACGTCTACCGTGACGGTTTACGACACAGTTGCGGATGTACCAATAGCAGCAACCGATCTCACGGTTGGCCTAACCGTAGAAAATAGCGCCATCACTGAAGCGGCAGGCGATACTACCACCTTTACCTTTACTCTGAGTGAGCCGCCGCCGCCAGAGGGCTTGCTCGTTTATATCAGTGCCTCGGCACCGGCGGGCATTGGTGATGATTTTGGGGCCGCGCAGGTCTTCGGTTTACTGGGGCAGTTTAATGTTTTTGGCATCGAAGTCACTGGGGGAGCCTTCCCCATCCCCAATTTCTCATCGAGCGGGTTTTATTTCCAAATCACCGAACAGACCGCCACCATTACCACAGCAGCCTTTCCCGATGAGGTGGTCGAAGGGGTGCAAGCCTTTCAGGTGACCTTGGGAGAAAGCCGAGACTACCAGGTTGACCCCGCCGCCAGCGCCGTCACAGTGACCATCGGCGACACGGCTGAGTCTTTGCCACAGCTGAGCCTGAGTACAGCGCCAGCAGTGCTGGTGGAATCAGAGGGTACCGTTTCAGTTCACACCTTTAACCTCAGCAATTTTCCCCCGGCAGATGGGGTTACGGTCTCGGTGACCGTGACTGGGTTAGAGGACTTCGACCTAGCTAGTGTCGAAACCACGGGCATCACCGGAGAGATTGCGATCGCTGAAAGTGAGCCCCCCCAACTCGTCTTTACCATGACTGAGTCGACAGCCACCATTAGCCTGCCCGTTGCTGACGATGGCATGTCTGAGGGGCTAGAGACGGCCACCTTTACCCTCAATCCCAGTGACGCGTATCAAATTGCGGAGTCAGCCGCCGTTGGAAGTTTCCAAATTGTCGATACGCCCGCCGAGGTACCGCCACCACCGACAGAGACCGAGCTGAATAACTCGCTAGAAACTGCGATCGCCCTTAACCTGACGCCCGACAATCCAGCGGTGGTGACCGGCGAGGCCAACTATATCTACGATTTCTTTGGCACTGACCCAATTCTCGATCCTTCCGAAGATGTGGATCTCTACTCCTTTGAGTTGGCGGCGGGAGAGTTTATCAATATTGCTGTCGATGCGATCGCGCCAGATGCTTCCGAATCTTTGCTGCAGCCCGTACTGCGGATTTTTGATGCCAACGGCGGCGAACTGGATATGGTGGGTCAAGTGGAGACCTTAGACGAGATCACTCCGGGCGCAGGCGAGGCAGCACTCACCTTCACCGCTGAAACCGCTGGCACCTACTATGCGGGAATTAGCGTGTTAGGCAATGACGACTATGATCCGACGGTCATCGGCAGTGGCAGCGGCTGGACCATTGCGGGTGTAGCAGAACCGGGTGCCTATGAAGCGACTTTCTCGACAGCCACAGACGAGACCGCTGGCTACGTTGTCACCAACCTGGCGGCCAATGAGGCCCAATATGATCCACTGCTGCTCGACCCCTATCTCAGCCTGGGCTGGGGCATTGCCATTCGTCCCGCTGGATTGGGCGGCCACTTTTGGATTAGCGCTAGCGGTACCGGCACCAGCACCGAATACGTGGGCGATGTCGGTGGTGTCCCCATCTATCAAGATGACCTGAAAATTGTTGATGTGACGCCGACCGCCAACAATATCTTTGGCATTTCCGGACCCACCGGGCAGGTCTTTAATGGTACCAGCGATTTTGTCATTACGCAAGAGCATCCCAACGGCGACATCACCGCCCCCAGCAAGTTTATCTTTGTCGCCACTGACGGCGGCATTTCTGGCTGGACTGAGCGGGCCAATGACGATGGCACCATCGACCGGCCACTGGTCTCCGAAGTGGTGGTCGATAAGTTTCTCGACTCGATCTACTACGGGGTCGCCATTACCAACTTTGAGAGCGACAATCGCCTCTACGTGGCCGATTTCGGTGCCACGCCCGACATTGAAGTCTACGACGGTGACTTCAATGAAATTACCAGCGACTTTGCCTTTGACAATCCCTTCTTAGAGGAAGGCTACGCCGAATACAACATTCAGCTGATTGACGATTCCTTACTCGTCGCCTATGCCGCGCCGAATCCTGAGATACCGGGAGACGAAATCGTCGAAGAGGGGCTGGGGGGCATTGCCGAGTTTGACCTCGACGGCAACCTGATCACCACCTGGGACGGCGGCGACCTGCTGGATGCCCCGTGGGGATTTGTCATGGCCCCCGACAACTTTGGTGAATACAGCAATATGCTGCTGGTCTCCAACTTTGGCGATGGCACTATCGTCGCCTTTGACCCCGAAACACGCACCGCGGTCGATTACCTGCGGGATAGCAATGGGGAAGCGATCGTGATCGACGGCCTCTGGGGCTTGACTTTTGGCAACGGCGGCAGTCTGGGCGAAACCAACGATCTGTACTTTGCGGCGGGGAATGATCTCGGCGATGATGCTGGCGACGGCGTCTTTGGCAAGGTCGAAGTTGCTGCTGATGTCGATATCCCTGACCCCGGTGGGGATCAGATCTTTGAGGGCACAGCAGAGGACGACCTTTACGTCGTTAGTGGCGATAACAATACCTTTTTGCTGGGCGATGGCAACGATACCGTCACCGCCCGAGGCCTGAATCAGATGATTGTAGCTGGTGATGGGGATGATATCCTCAGCATCGGTAGCGGCGTTGTTGACCTGGGTGAAGGCACTAACTTTGTCGCCGCCAGCGATGGCTCCATGGTGGTCACAGCGGGCAGCGGCAACGACACCGTTAACCTGGTGCAGGGCAACTTGGTGGCTACTTTGGGTGAGGGCGATAATCACGCCACCTCTGGAACTGGCGATGACACCATCATCACGGGCTCGGGAGATGACATTGTTCACGCTGGGGGTGGCAACAACACAATTGTGGCGGGCGAGGGCAATAACACCATCAATACTATTTTGGCCGAGAGCGGTTTCCTGATCTCGATTGGCCAAACCACGGTGACCACCGGCAGCGGCAGTGACACCTTTATCCTCGGGCCTGGCGAGGGCATAGTTACCATCACCAATTTTGATGACAGCGATCGCTTTGAACTGGTCGGCTTCAAGCCTGACTTTTCAGCAGCGATTAGCTTCAGCGATGTCACCATTGCCCAGGCGGGTGACGATACCGTTATCTCTCTCACCGGTACTGAGGACGTGCTGGCGATCTTACAAAACGTTCAGGCTGAAACGGTTGACGGGGGCAATTTTGGTGCCGAAGCACCGGCCTTAACGGGAACTGACGGAGCCGATATGCTTATGGGTACCGACGGCGATGACCTCCTTGATGGCCTGGCAGGCAACGATACTTATACCGGCGGGGCCGGGGCCGATCAGTTTGTCCTTGCCCTCGCCCAAGGTGTGGATACTATCACCGACTTCGAGGTCGGGGTAGATCAAATTAGCCTCGGCGGGCTGACTCCTGAGGGCATTAAGTTCTTTGAGCTGAGTAGCGACTCCTTGGTACTGACCGCGAGCAATGAGCTAATCGGCGTCGTGCAAGGGGTAACGGGGTTGGATAGCAGCGTGTTTGTGTAGATAGGGAATAGTCTCGTCTGTTCCCTGTTCCCTGTTCCCTGTTCCCTCAAACTAACTTGAACCATTCATCCGGCTGCGCTCATTTGAGGCAGTCGGATTTTTGCGCGGCTTGGAATGTAGAGAGATGGCGCGATACTCCAAAGGAGTGGCTTCGCCATCGCCCATCTCGACTCAACCCCAACCGTCAGCGATTGCGGTTATTGACAAAAGCTGCCCCCAACCGATGACTAACACCGAACCTTGCCAAACTTGCAGATTTTGCGAACCTCTGAGGCGCATTCTAATGTATTTTCAAGCTTACGTTACTCTCGTTTGCCGTTGCCTGCGACTCGTTACCTACTGCTCGCCATGACCATCCGACTCACCCAAGCCGACGAAGAAGAACAATTTCAGGAAGCCTACGAAGAAGAACTCCGGTTCGATTCCGCCGATAAGCTAGATATCACCTGGAAGTATGATGCCCGATATGCCCAAGGATGGCGGCGAGAAATTAACTTAAGAGAAGGGATTTATCTACAAATTGATCAAACGCGATCAACGGAGCGTGTAATTGTTGACCGTCCCGAGCGAGAATGGCCTGATGCTATTCTTACTTTTTTGCTTTTGGGAAATGAGCAATACCAAAAGACCTCTACGCTCGGTGAGACTCTGCTGGCTATGGCTTCTGGTCAATACGCCTTAAACAGCAGTGGCCTGGTTCCTCAAATCACTGAATACTTTGATGTGCAACCTTGGTCTTCAGTAGTAATTGAAATTCATCCCAGCGTACTTCGTTCGTTTGCTACATCTCCGGGGGGAGAACTTCCAAAGCAGCTTCAGCATTTGATCAGACCGATCAGCCAAGAGATTGATGAACGTCACAGAAAGATTCAGCCTGTGATGGCTACGGTGCTGCACCAGATATTGCGCTGCCCTTACCAAGGGATGGTGAAGCGAGCTTACTTGGAAAGCAAGATCATCGAACTAACGGCGCTGGTGCTCGACCATGAAATCACGATTCAACAGGGAGGCGCTAAAAAGGGTGCCCTGAAGCCCGAGCAGATGGAGCGAGTCCACTATGCTAAAGAAATTCTGCTGCACGACATAAACAATCCACCTTCGCTAGGAGAGTTGGCCCATCAGGTCGGCCTAAACGACTTTCTGCTTAAGCAAGGTTTCCATCAGGCATTTGGTACAACGGTCTTTGGTGAACTGCGATCGCACCGTCTTGAAACAGCTAAGCAGCTCTTGGCCGAGCAGAATGTCAACGTCAGTCAAGTCGCTCGTCAAGTTGGATACGCCAGCTTACCGGCATTTACTACGGCTTTCAAGCGCAAGTTTGGCCTGACACCAAAGGCATTTCAGAAAGCTTGTCGATAGAAGCAATCACAAGTTGCAGTTTAGGGCAGTACAGATGTGAACGGATGATATATAGATAACCCCGCCATAGGTGTGCTCTGCCAATAGGATGACAGATTTAATTAATAATCTAATCGACATAATTATGCAGCAACCATCTGTCGCAAAGAAAATCCGGCACGAGTAAAAAAAGATCCGGCACGAGTAAAAAAGAACTTTCAAAACCCCGTATGATTGCTGGGAATTAATCCCATTAGCGATTGCAAGGCAGCCAGGTTGTTGAGACCCCTTCACATCGCTATGGGAGCACTATTTATACGGAGTTTCAGAAATGGTGCAAGTCAGCTTGTCTACCAGCACGACCTTTGATGGCGAGCTCAACGCCCTCGTCGAAGACCAGGGTACGGCCCTAACTGTTCGCTTTGACCTCGATGAGCCTGCGCCGGAGGGTGGGCTACGCGTGTATGTCGATAGTGAGGTTGAGCAGATTATCAACCGCCTCGACCTGCCAGGATTCGTAGCGAGCCCGACCCTTGAAAATCTCGCCCTCACTAGCTTAGCAACCAACTTCGACAACTCCGGTTTCGCCGTCACGATTGATGAGGGTGCCACCTTTGGCACTTTTACGATTAACGTGTTTGACAACACTGAGCCGGATACCTTTTTGCCGGAGACGTTTGATGGGTTAGTTGAGGCGGTACTGTCGCTGCGGACACAGGCTGAAGTAGACCCAGCAGACCAGAACGATATTACGGAGCTAGGCGACTATACGGTTGATCCGAGTGCGGCGAGCAGTACCGTGATTTTTGCGGATGAGGCGAGTCAGCTCATGGACACACCAGAACCGCCGATGCCAGAGCCACCAACATCGGAACCGCCCGCACCCGACGGACTTCAAGTGAGCCTGTTTACCGGCCCTGACTACCTGATTGAGGATGAAGGCACCGTCAGCGCCCACGCCTTTCTCGCTACGGGCGGCGTAATTCCCGAAGGCGGCTTGATCGTCTCAGTGGATGCGCCTAATCTGAGCGAATTTGACCTATCAGGTATCTCAGTGGAAGGGGGCGAGATTGCCGCTGTGCGCGATGGTGGGTTTGACCTGCGAATGACCGAGTACACCACGCTGGTGAACTTGCCCATTGCCGCCGATGGCGAAACCGAAACGGATGAAACGGCCACGTTTAGCCTGGCGGCGGGTAACGGGTACGAAATCATCTCAGACTACAGCAGCGGTACCTTCAACCTGGTGGATACCGAAGCGAATATTCCGCGAGGAGAAATTAGCGAACCCAATGGCATTATTTCTGAAGCAGTTGACACAAGAATAACGCCTGAGAATCCGACCTTTTCTGGCAGCGATTCCATCTACTTCGATATTGGCAACCGCTACCTGAACGAAGACGGCACCTACACCTACATCGATAGCGTCGAAGATGTTGATACTTACAAAGTGGAACTAATTGCAGGGGATACGATTGCGATCGAAACCTTTGAAGTTGAAGGTAACCTAGATCCCTTTGGATTTGGGTTCGATCCAACTTTGACGGTATTCGATGCCGAAGGAAATCGAGCCATAGACTACCCTATGACTGGAGAAGTTGGGGCACCCGATAAGTTGTTTGGCGGTATTGGTCCGTTTGATGAGAATGAAACGAATACTTACGGCGAGTTTACTGCTGAAGAAGACGGAACTTACTATGTCGCAATTGGTTCTGCAATCAACCTTCTGACATTCTTCCCAGCCTATTCTGACCTCCCGACATATGACCCATTTGTACCTGGTTCGGGGCAAGGGGGAGAAGCATTTTTCGGGAATTACGATATCGAAATTAACCTACTGACGGAGGATAATCCTCGAAAAACTGGTACACCCACCCCGCCTGTCAGCAATTCAGGGGTAACTGAACCGCCTACACTTTCTTTAACCGCTAACCCCGCAACGACAGACAGCGAGGGTAACTTTGCCAATGCCGTAGTGGAGCACGTTGAACCAGGAGCGCTTTCTAGCACCACGTTTACGATTCAAGCTGAAGGCGAAATTCCTGAAGAGGGTATCGAGTTTGTTCTCAACAGCAATGGAAATTTGCTTGATTACGTTTCGATTCTTCAAAGTAACAGTCTTCCTAGCACCATCGGCGGACAGTCCTTGGGAGCTTTTTACAACGAAGATGGCATTCCGACGGGGATTCGACTCCGCATCGAAGAACCTACGATGTCTGTCACCTTAGAAACGGCCAATCACCAACCATGGTTTGCAGATTTCTATGGCGATATTATCGGCGAGTATGAGCCTCTAGAGACCGATGGGGCTGAAGAGGTCACCTTCTTCTTACAACCAGGGGCAGGTTTTAAGATTGCCCCCGATGCTGGGACAGCAGAAGTCACCTACTACGATTCACTTGCCGATGTACCGCCCCCTACGGATGGAGGAGATATTGTTCCTGAAGTCGGTGTTACTGCCAGCGTCACCGAGCTAATTGAGACAGAAGAAACGAAAACTACCCTAACCTTTACGCTTTCCGAAGCGCCACCCCCAGAAGGCGTGACGGTGTTTCTAGACAGTGGCATCGATCCACTAGTAGGTAGCGCCCTTAGTCAGTTTGATGTTTTAGAAGCCGATATCGTGGGCGGTAGCTTCCCAGTTCCCGATGGTGATGCTTCTGGCTTTTTCTTCACCATTACCGAGCAAACTGCTAGTATCACACTCTCCGTTTTTAATGAGCTAGCGGCAGATACAATCTTCCCTCCAGATGCTTTTCTAGAAGGGGTTTTGGCTCTTGACTTTGCCCTACAGCCCCAGGCAGGCTACACCATCGATCCGGGCGCTAGCGAAGTCAACATCACCATTCTGGATAATCCAGAGTCGCAGATTCAGGTAAGTTTGACGGGTTCTGTCCAGATAGATAATGAAGAAGCAGATGACGAAGAGGTAGATGAAGAAAGCACTACTTTAATTGAAGCAGAAGGGGATGTTAGCGTTCATACCTTTAGCCTCGGTGCGCCACCTCCAGAAGGCGGTTTAACCGTCAGCGTCAGTGCAGATTCTCTAGATGATTTTGATTTGGATGCCATTGAGGTGGCAGGTGGCACGATTGCTAACCTAGGTGACGATGGCTTTGACCTAACCATTACCGAACAAACGGCAACCATTAGCCTACCCGTTCTCTCTGATGGCATCAACGAAGGCAGTGAAACCGCTACGTTTACCCTACAACCTGGCGAAGACTATGAACTCAACCCAGCAGCAACAGCAGCAACCTTTATTATCACTGACACTTTGACTGAGGTCAGTGTACCGGAAGAAAGCGAAGATAATGACACCATACCTGAAGCCAATGTCCTGGGTTTGAGTGCCGATAGTTCATCTGTTTCCCTTGCTGGACAGTTGGGTGGAGGTTTTTACGATCCTTCCGAAGATGTCGATTTATACTCCTTCAACTTAGAAGCGGGGCAAACCGTCAGCCTGGATATCGACGCTAGCGAATGGAATACTTTAGATACAGTTGGGTTTCCCGTGGTATTTCCAGCACTGGACGATGTGCAGCTTCCCGATACCGAACTGCGGTTATTCGACGCAGACGGCAACGAACTTGCGGTCAACAACGACGGCGCTGCTCCTGGCGAGGAGTTCTCCCGCGACCCCTATCTGGAGTACACCGCCGAGTCAGCAGGTACTTATTATGTGGGTGTCAGTCAACTAGGCAACCGCAACTACAACCCTAATGTAGCTAGAAGCGGCAGCGGTTGGACGTTCCCAGAGGTGGGCGTATTTTACGGCCCTTACGAGCTCACCGCCACCCTCTCCGAAGGAGGCGTTCAACCACCCACAGGCGACCTTACAGGCACTGACGGCGATGACCTGCTCACCGGCACGGGCGGTGATGACCTACTCGATGGCCTCCTCGGCGACGACATTTACACTGGCGGCGCAGGGGCCGACCAGTTCGTCTTGGCCCTTGCCCAAGGCGTTGACACCATCACCGACTTTGAAGTGGGCACTGACCAAATTAGCCTCGGTGGTCTTACCCCCGAGGGCGTCAAGTTCTTTGAGCTGAGCAGCGATACCCTGGTGCTGACCGCGAGCAATGAGCTGATAGGTGTCGTGCAAGGTGTGACAGGACTGGATAGCAGCGTGTTTGCGTAGATAGGGAACAGGGAACAGGGAATAGGGAGTTAGTCTTGCCTGTCATCTATCACCTGTTCCCTGTCACCTAAGTTCGACTTGAACCATTCATCCGGCTGTACTCATTTGAGACAGTCGGATTTTTTGTGAGACTTTGACTGTAGAGGAGAGATCGCCCCCCTACCTCAACCGCGATCTCCGCTGTGATCAGCACATCCAAGCATCCAGGTGATATCAACGCCGCCGACCGCTCACCTTAGCCTTGCTCCGCTGACCACAAGAGCTCCTGAACCTCAACCATCGCTGGGACATCACCAGATTTGCAAAATTTACAAATCCTTCAGACAATCTGTTGAAATCTGCTCTGCCAATCTTCATTCCCTGTTACCCGTTACCCATTACTGCCATGACCATCGAGCTGACCTATGACGATTTTTTCATTGAGCAATTTCAGGAAGCCGAAGAAGAGGAACTTCAGTGGGACGCCTCAGATAAGTTGGATGTTACTTATAAATTCGATACCCGTATTTCTCAGGGATGGATACGAAACATTCGATTGAGAGAAGGGCTGCGGCTATTGATTGACCGCCATCAACCTATTGATCAATTAACTATAAGCAGGTCGGAAGAAGAATGGGATAGTATTCTTTGTTTATTTACGCTTTCAGGAAAAGGGCAGGGACGAATTCCTTCCACGCTCAATGAAACTCTGCGTCCATATACTTCTGGCAAGTATTCATTAAGGAGCACAGGTTTATTCTCTAGAGAAATTAGTAACGTAATTAGTCACAGCAATAAGGAAGGCTTAATGAGAAAGCCTTCAAAGACCCAGGATTATCCCAGTGAAAGGGCCGGGGGCGAGCACCCCGATGAAGCGATGAGTTCAAAGAGGTGGTCGACGGCGTTCTTCCCCTGACGGCGCATGGATTCGAGGAAGCTGAACATCATCGCGACTAACTGAGCCCCCCAATCACTGCGGGCACCCCCCGCGACTTTGCGATGAATCACCACCGGCCTTAGCCCTCGCTCCGCATCATTGTTGTCCGGGTTAACCTCAGGGTTAGAGATAAAGGTAAACCAGTCTGACCAATGCCTGCGAAACCGATTGGCCAACCCTTGGGCATCAGCCGCCCACCGCCCCTGGAGGGGATGCTTCAGCACGTCGGCTAACTCTGCTTCAATGATGGGCCTGAGAGCTTGGAGTTCAGTCAAACTGAGCTGTCCCTGATGATAATCTCGATGGGCTTGCCGAGCGGTGTGGATAATGGGGAAGACTCGGTGAGCGAACTCCCGATTTTCTGGGAAGCGAGAGGTCGTCAACGCTTTTAATTCCCGTTCCAGATGCGCCCAACACTTCTGTTTGGCAACCGCTGATTGCGGCCCATAGGCTGACCAGCAGTCGCTGCTAAGGATGCCCGTGAAGTCCTCACCCAAAAGCGTTTTGACCTCGGCTGAACTGCGGGTGGGGGCAAAGAACAGAACGCAGCATTCCGGTGCGGTGGCGATCCAAATCCAATGATTCACTCCGTTCAAGCGATAACTGGTCTCATCGACGCAGCGCACCCCAGGCTGTTGAATCCAACTCCACCATTGCGTGTACGCGGGTTGTAGGGCAGCACAAAACCACTGATGCACCTTCGCTAAACTGCCTTGAGACATCGGAATACCGAAGATGCTTTCGACCACATAGCGCTGTTTTGACCACGATAAGTTGCCCCCATAGCCCAGCCAACCCACCACACTACTTAACCGTCCGCCATAGCTGAACCCCTCTCGGATGCCGAGCGGCAACTCTTGGTAACCCTGCCACTCGCAAGCGGGACATCGATATAGGGGCCGCTCATACTCCCATACTTCCACCAGGTTCGGCACCAGTTCGGCCACCTGCTGGCGCTGGGTTCCCTGCGGTTGGCGCTCGACGGCTCCGCCGCAAATCGGACAGGTCTGCACGTCCAACAACTCGGCGTGATCAATCCTGCCAAAGCCGTTGCGCGTCGTGCCAGGGTGGTTGTATTTGGGGCCTCGTTTTCGTTGCGGCTTTCGTTGATTCCGGTTCGGTTTCTTGGGGCCATCCGAAGACGGCGGCTGTGAACTCGTTTTACTGGTGCGTCCGCTCAGCTTCCTGAGTTTCTCGTTGAAGCTCTCGAACTGTTCCTCTAGCTCCTTAACCCGCCGCTTTAGTTGCTCGGTTTCAGCCAGTTGCTCACAGTAACGCTCGTACCAATACTTCGCCCCTTGCTCTTCAGGGGCGATCTCCGGCCGGTTTGGCTCTGGACGTGGCGGCTTCATGCCCCTTATGCTACAAATTTTTGCCCCATTTGCAATAAGCCAGTTTTGTTGCGGTGACTAATTACTTAGTAACTACTCAGATACAGAGCCAATTTCCATCCTACAAATCCGTATTCATCCATCAGTGCTCTGCTCTTTTGCTACTTCCCTCGAGGGAGAATTACCTCCCAATCTTCAGCATTTAATCAGACCCCAAAGTCAAGAGGTTTATTTACGCTCTAGAGACACCACACCAATGATGACCAGCACAATACAACAGATTTTGCACTGTCCCTATCAGGGACTAGTCAAGCGCGCTTACTTGGAAGGCAAAGTGATTGAGTTGATGGCGCTGGTATTAGATCATGAAGTCGCTATTCAACAAGGAGAAATCAAACCAGACGCTCTGAAGCCCGAACAGCTAGAGCGGGTTCACTATGCCAAAGAGATTTTGTTAAAGGACTTAGAAAATCCACCTTCAATAGCCGAGTTAGCTCATCAGGTAGGCTTAAACGCAGGGTTGTTGAAGCGAGGCTTTCGTCAAGCATTTGGGACGACTGTGTTCGATACGTTAAAGTCGTATCGTCTGGTCATAGCAAGACAACTGCTCGCTGAGCGCAACATCAGCATTGTTGAAGTTGCTCAGTACGCTGGGTATGGCAGCGCAACAACTTTTGGCAGAGCTTTCAGAAAAAAGTTTGGAGTGAGTCCAAAGCAGTATCAAAAAACTTGCTGGTGAGGGCAAAGTCAGCAGATTTTTGCCGTTGCCAATTTAATTGGCCCACAAATCTAATATTTAATTAACAGTTGGAGCGGCTATATTCTGCATCTCGATTCAGAGCAAAAAAGATCGGATTGGTCGAAAAAAAGATCGGATTGGTCGAGAAAAAAGACTTGAAACTCCGTACGATTGCTGAGAACTGATCTCATTAGTGGTGACGAAGCAGCTAGGGTGTTGACCTCCTTTCGCATCGCTGTGAGAGCACTATCTATACGGAGTTTTGACCATGGTGCAAGTTAGCTTGTCTACCACCACCACCTTTGACGGTGACCTTAACGCCCTCGTCGAAGACCTAGGAACCGCGCTGACTGTTCGCTTTGACCTGGATGAGCCCGCTCATGAAGGCGGGCTACGTGTCTATGTCGATAGCGAGGTAGAACAAATTATCAACCGGTTGAACCTGCCGGGGTTTGCCGCTAACCCCACGCTGGAGAATGTTGACTTTGCTAGCTTTGTCACCAACTTTGACAACTCGGGCTTTGCCCTCACAATTAATGAAGGGGCCACCTTTGGCAGCTTCACCATCGATGTGTTTGACAATCCGGAGCCCGATACCTTTTTGCCGGAGACCTTTGATGGACGAGTGGAGGCGGCGCTGTCGCTGAGAACGCAGGATGAGGTAGATGTGGCAGACCAGGACGACATTACCGGCGTCGGCGACTACACTATCGATCCGAGTGCGGCCAGCAGTACGGTGATCTTTGCCGATGACGCCAGCCAACTCATGGATACACCAGATCCGCCTGAGCCCGAACCGCCGACACCTGAACCACCTGTATCTGATGGTCTACAGGTGAGCCTGTTTACGGGGCCAGACTACCTGATTGAAGATGAGGGCACGGTCAGCGCCCACGCCTTTCTCGCTACGGGCGGCGTCATTCCCGAAGGCGGCTTGATCGTCTCAGTGGATGCACTTAATCTGAGCGAATTTGACCTATCAGGTATCTCAGTGGAAGGGGGCGAGATTGCCGCTGTGCGCGATGGTGGGTTTGACCTGCGGATGACCGAGTACACCACGTTGGTGAATCTGCCTGTTGCCGATGATGGCGAAACCGAAGTAGGGGAAACAGCTACCTTCAGCTTGGCTACGGGAGATGGGTATGAAATCATCTCGGATTATAGTAGCGGGATGTTTAACCTAGTGGATACGCAGGATGATATCCCAAGAGGCGTTGTTACCGAACCCAATGACATTATTTCAGCAGTCGTAACTGATACGAAGATTACGCCTGAGAATCCCTCCTTTTCCGTTGCTGAATCCCTTTACTTTGATATCGGTAACAGGTATCTCAATGAAGACGGCAACTACGAATATATTGACTACTACGAAGATGTCGATCTTTATCAGGTCGGTTTGAGTGCAGGAGAAACGATTGCTGTTGAAGCCTCTACATTAATAGATGAAGACGGTGTCTTTGAACCAGCTCTAAATATCTTTAACGCTGATGGCAATCAACTCAGTTTCGATAGTTATCTGGAAACTGCCGCACCCGACCGGCTATTTACGGTTGATGAAACGGGAAATGCTTACTTAGAATTTACGGCATCAGAAGACGGGATTTACTACATTGGCTTTGCCAGTTATATCAACTCTTTGCCCAGTAGTTTCAGTGGTATAGAAGGTACCTTTTATAGCGTTGTAACCCCTAATACAGGAGAAGGAAATCGATCTACAGGATTTGGGACATACGAGCTTGATATCGATTTGCTAACTGAAGATAATCCACGCCAGACGGGTACTCCTACCCCACCCGTGAGCAATCCTGGCGTCACCAATCCACCTACGCTTTCCCTGCTAAGTGCTACTCCCTCAACCGTAGACAGCAACGGTGATTTCATTAATGCGGTAGTAGAGTTTGTCGAAGAAGGTGGTATTTCCAGCGTTAACTTGACCGTTCAAGCTGAGGGCGAAATTCCTGAAGAGGGGATTGAATTTGTTCTCAACAGCAACGTAAATCTATTTGATTACACTGGAGCGGTGGCACAGCTTGCTCTTCCCAGCACCATTGGCGGACAGTCGCTAGGTGCATTTTATAACGAGGATGGTATTCCAACGGGAATTCGATTACTAATTGAAGAACCGACAATGACTGTCAACTTAGAGAGAGCTAATCGTCCTCTAGGAACAGAAGAGGAGGGATTAAGCCCTACATTTGATGAGGTCGAAGGACTAGAGACCGATGGAGTCGAAGAAGTTAGCTTTTTCTTGCAAACAGGGGAGGGCTATGTAATTGCTCCTGACGCTGGAGAGACAGTAGTCACTTACTACGATTCTGTAGAAGATGTACCTACGTCCACGGGTAGTGGGAATGCCATGCCAGAAGTCGGCGTAACTATTAGTGAGTCAGCACTGATTGAATCGGAAGGAACAGAAACCACCCTGACCTTTAGCTTATCTGAGCCCCCCCCAGCAGAAGGCTTGGTTGTATATTTAGATAGCGAACAAGACCCCGTTGTTGGTAGCGTTCTCGGTCAGTTCAATGTTTTAGAAGCTGAGATTGAAGGAGGCGATTTCCCGATTTCTAACAGTGATTCGTCTGGCTTTTTCTTTAACATCACCGAACAAACTGCTACCATCACGCTTTCTGTTTTTGATGAGTTGACTGTCATTAATGATCCACTCACTTTCCAAGAAGGAATTCTTGGTCTGAACTTTGCCCTCCAGCCCCAGGCAAGCTATAACATTAACCCTGATGCTAGTGAAATCAACCTCACCATTGCCGATAACCCAGAATCAAAGATTCAAGTAAGCTTGACGGCTTCTACTGAGGCAGACCCAGAAAGCACTGCTTTAATCGAATCAGAGGGGACGGTTAGCGTTCATACCTTCAGCCTTAGCGCGCCACCACCGGTCGAGGGGTTAACCGTCAGCGTCAGTGCAGACTCTCTTTCCGATTTTGATTTAGACGCGATTGAAGTTCAGGGTGGCACCATTACTAACTTGAGCGATGATGGGTTTGACCTCACCATTACCGAGAGAGAGGCTGTCATTAGCCTCCCAATTCTCCAAGATGATACGAATGAAGGTAGTGAAACCGCCACCTTTACCCTAGAACCTGGTGACTCTTATGAAATCAATCAGGCAGCAATTGAGGCGATCTTTGCTTTAGCTGACACTCCAGACCAGGTCAGCGTGCCAGAAGAAATTGAGACTAACAACTCTCTCTCTGAAGCTAATGCTTTGGGTCTGAGTGCTGCGAACCCTGTGGTTTCGATTAGCGGTTCGCTATTTGCATACGGTTCCAGATTTCCTGTGGATCGGGTAGGAGGGTACTCCGAAGATGTTGACTTTTACGCAGTTACTCTAGAAGCGGGGCAAACTCTGGCTTTAGACATTGATAGCGATGTGGCTCCCCTACTCAATCCTGGTACGGTTCTTGAAGCGCAGCAAGATGTTCTTCAAACGACTGACACCGAACTACGACTGTTTGACGCAGAGGGCAACGAACTGGCTGCCAACAACGACGGTGCTGCACCTGGTGAAGAGTTCTCCCGCGATCCGTTCATCGAGTACACTGCCGAATCAGCGGGTACTTACTACGTCGGCGTAAGTCAGCTGGGCAACCGCAACTACGACCCTAATGTCGAAGGCAGCGGTAGCGGCTGGACTTTCCCAGAAGTCGGCGTTTTCTTCGGTGAGTACGAGCTGACGGCCTCCCTTGCAGAAGGTAATGGCGGTGGCGGCGGCCTCACCGGCACCAATGACGATGACTTGCTCACGGGCACCGACGGCGATGACTTGCTCGACGGTCTCCTCGGCGACGACATCTATACTGGCGGCGCTGGCGCTGACCAGTTCGTCCTCGGCATTGCCCAAGGCGTGGACACCATCACCGACTTCGAGATTGGCGTGGACCAAATCAAGCTCGGCGGCCTCACTCCCGAGGGCGTCAAGTTCTTTGAGCTGAGCAGCGACACCCTGGTGCTGACTAACAGCAACGAGCTGATCGGCGTTGTGCAAGGGGTGACGGGGCTTGATAGCAGCGTGTTTGCGTAGATAGGGAACAGGGAACAGGAAGTAGGGAGCAGGGAAAAAGTAACAAGTACTTACTTCTGTCATCTGTCACCTGTTCCCTGTCACCGAAGACAAACTTGAACCATCCATCTGACTGTACTCATCTGAGGCAGTCGGATTTTTATGGCCAAGCGCCGTCAGGGGATGGCTTGATCAGGTTGGCCGGCATGGGCGATTGTAGAGGGGTAGGCGCGATACTCCGTAGGAGTGGCTCTGCCATCGCATGACGGATGACGGAAAATTGCCGGATGACCATTTCCCACTATCCCAATCTGGGTGCGGCCATGCAGGGCGTCTGCCAAACCTGGTGTCAGACCCATGGCTACAGTGACCCATTTTGCCGCGATGGTGAGTGGTGGGCGTTTCCGCCCCAGGGCGTCATGCCCGTGCGGATTAAAACAGTGATGGGAAATACGCTGCCGTATTGCGTTCAAATCGAACGAGTGACGCTGCGGCTTTTTCCCGACGGTTCTCTAGCAACAGGCCTCGAGTCATAGGCCGATCGCTCAGTGAGTGGCACTGGCGGCTGGTCGCTTTTCCCAAAGCTAATGAGGTATCATCCATCGCAATGTCGTCATCGATATCACCGGCTTGCGTAAATTTACGATTCTGTGGCTCGCTTACTTGATTTCTGCGATCGGTACTCGCATGGCCGATTTTGCCATTACCCTTTGGGTCTGGGAGCAAACCGGCTCAGCCACTGCCCTGACGCTGTGGGGCTTTTTCTACCAATTGCCACGCCTGTTTACCTCGTTGTTTGCCGGGATTCTGGTCGATCGCACCAGCCGCAAGTATTTGATGATCCTGAGTGAGGCAGTGGCCGCTACCACTACCCTGGCAATGTTGGGGCTGCACTTGACGGGACAGCTTGCGATCTGGCATCTATACGTCGCGTTTTGCCTCAACGGCGGCTTTGAGAAATTCTCGCAGTTGGCTTATCGGGCCTCGCTCACACTACTCGTGAAGCCCGAGCAATATGTCCGGGCTAACAGCATGGATACCGCCATTGGCTACGCTTCCAGCATTGTGGCCCCAGCGATCGCGGGCCTCCTGTATCCGATCATTGGGCTCGGCGGCATCTGGCCGATTAACCTGGCGACCTTTGCCGTCGTTATTACCGTCATCGCGCTGCTCAAAATCCCCCAACCGCCTCCCGAGGAGCGCCCCTCAGCGAAAGCCGAGAGCCGAGAGGGGATGGCCGCTGTGTGGCAAGAAGTCACCTTTGGCTATCGCTACCTACTGAACCATCGCGGTCTGCGCGCCTTGCTGCTGGTGACGACGCTGTTTCATGCCACCCTACGGCTCACCGACCTGATTTATGACCCGATGATTCTCGCCCGCACCGATGGCAGTTCGGAAGCGCTGGCAGCAGTATCGTCGATCGCGGGTATTGGTGGCGTCACCAGTGCCGTGCTCATTAGTGTGTGGGGTGGCCCTAAGCAGCGGGTGAGTGGCATGTTGACAGGGTTTATGAGCGCCGGTTTAGCTAAGATCGTATTTGGTCTGGGGCAAAGCCTGCGAGTGTGGCTGCCATCGCAGTTTTTCTCATCCATGAGCTTTCCGCTGATTTTGGGTTCTGAGATGGCTTTATGGACCCTGGCGACGCCCGCAGCGGTGCAAGGGCGAGTATTTGCCGCACACTTTTTGACCTATGAGCTAGCCACCACCCCGATTGCGCTCATTGCCGGGCCGCTGAGCGATCGCGTCTTTGAACCGGCGATGCAGTCGTCAGGACTATTACCGACCATATTTGGGCCCATCGTTGGTACGGGACCGGGAGCAGGCATGGGACTGTTGTTTATGTTGAGTGCCGTCTTCTGTTTTCTAGTCGGGGTCTTGAGCTGGCGGCTGCCGGCACTGCGCGAGTTAGAAAAAACAGACCGCCAACAACCCGTCGCCCATAGTCCCCACAGCTGCTAGTGGGTGAGCTTTTCAGCGATCCCTCTGTTTGATAGCCAGGGTCAGTCCGTCAGCGATCGCCACCATACTCACATCGACGCGCTGATCCTGATGAATCTTTTGATTAAGTGCCCGAATGGCGATCGTGGTCTCTTCTTGATTGTCTGGATCAATTACGCGACCAAACCAGAAGGTGTTGTCGATCGCCACTAGCCCCCCAACACGCAGCAGCTGTAGTGCTTTTTCATAGTATTGGTCGTAGTTGACCTTATCCGCATCAATGAAGATGAAATCAAAGGTGTCCGCCTGCCCCGCTGCCAGCAGCTGGTCCAGGGTTTCGGTAGCGGGGGCGAGGCGCAGGTTTATTTTTTCGTCCATCGCCGCTTTTTGCCAATAGCGACGGGCAATGTCGGTGGCTTCTTCATCCACGTCGCAGGTGATGACGATGCCGTCGTTGGGCAAGGCAGAGGCCAGCCAGAGGGTGCTGTAGCCGGTGAAGGTGCCGATTTCTAACACTTTGCGGGCGCTGATCAGCTGGAGCAGCAGAGCCATAAACTGCCCCTGATCGGGTGCAATCTGCATATCGCCATCGGGATGCTCAGCGGTTTCTTGCCGGAGTTGGTGGAAGACTTCGGGCTCCCGCAGGCTAACGGAGAGAAGGTAGTCGTAGAGCGTAGCTTGAGCCGCTTCGGGGGCGGTGCTGAGGGTGAGGGCTTTGTGGGGCATGATGGCAGAATCAAAGCGCTAATTTATTGCTTTGAACGTAGGCTTAATGACAGCAGTTTAGCGCCTGCCAATGGATCAGCTGAGAGATTTGCAAATTTGCCAATCTCTCAAGCACCCGCTTAAAACGCTCTTCCCCATCGCTCCTGCTCCCGACTACCTATTACCTGATACTTGTGACCTGAGCATCGCCATGACCATTAGACTGACAGAAGCTGAACTCGAAGAACAATATCAAGAAGCTGATGAAGAAGAGCTGCAGTTTGACCCTATCGATAAACTAGACACCACGTTGAAATTTGATGGTCGGTTTGCACAGGGGTGGGAACGAAAAATCGACCTCAGAGAGGGCATTGAGTTAGAAATTAGTCAAATTCAAAATCGAGAGCGCGTGATAATTTCCCATCCTGAAATAGAGACTCACTGTATCCGTTGTCAATTTTTGCTTTCAGGGAACGCCCAGTCGAGATTAGTTTCTACGTCGAGTGAAATTTTGTGGACTTGGACTGCTGAAAAATACTGGCTCAACGGCACCGGTTCAAGGGACCAGCTCATTGATGATATTGATATCCAGCCCTGGTCTGCAATAAGATTTGATATTCACGAGCAGGTACTCCGTTCTTTTGTCTCACCTTCTGAGGAGGAGATGCCTAGACCTCTTCGGCATTTAGTCAAACCTATAGACAAAGAGATTTATCGTTGTATTAGAGATATCCAACCAAAGATGACTACTGCACTAAAACAGATTTTATACTGTTCCTATCAGGGGATGGTAAAGCGGGCCTATCTGGAAAGTAAAGTCATCGAACTAATTGCGCTAGTATTCGACCATGAGAGGACGATTCGGCATGGAGAAGTAAAAAAAGAAACGCTCAAGCCTAAGCAAATACAGCAAATTCACTATGCTAGAGAAATTTTGCTGCGAGATATGTATAATCCGCCGTCTCTAGCAGAGTTAGCACGTCAGGTGGGCTTAAACGACTTTTTATTGAAAAAGGGCTTTCGTCAGATCTTTGGAAATACTGTGTTTGGTGAGCTGCAAACATACCGCTTAGAACTTGCTAAGCAGCTGCTTGCAGAAGGAAATCTCAGTGCAGCGGAAATCAGCCGCTTAGCAGGTTATGCAAGCCCTAACTCTTTTTCTAAAGCCTTCAGGCAAAAGTTTGGGTTTACCCCAACCGCCTATCGGAAATCCTGTTGATCGACCTAGAAAGATCCGCTTAGGATCATATAAAGTCCGTTTGGGATCAAAAAGGCAAAGGCATCATGTAGAAAATCGGTACGCACTCTTAAACCCCGTAGGATTACTGAGAATTTATCTCATTAGCGATTGGAAATCTGTTGGGTTATTGAGCCCCCTTTCTTAGCGCGGTGGGACAGCAAACCTTTACGGAGTTTCGTAACCATGCCCCAAGCTAGTTTGTCTACTTCCACCAGCTTTGATGGTGAACTGAATGCGCTTGTCGAAGACCAAGGCACTGCCCTGACCGTTCGTTTTGACCTGGATGAACCGGCCCCCGAGGGTGGCCTGCGGGTGTATGTCGATAGCGAGGTAGAGCAGATCATTAACCGTCTCGACCTGCCGAGGTTTGTGGCGAGCCCGACTCTGGAAAATATCGCCCTCGACAGCCTAGCGACCAACTTCGATAACTCAGGCTTCGCCGTCACGATCAATGAAGGGGCTACTTTTGGCAGCTTTACGATCAATGTGTTCGACAATCCGGAGCCAGATACCTTTTTGCCTGAGACGTTTGATGGATTAGTCGAGGCGGCGCTGTCGCTGCGGACGCAATCTGAAGTAGACCCGGCAGACCAGAACGATATTACGGAGTTAGGCAACTATACAGTTAATCCGAATGCGGCGAGCAGTACGGTGATCTTTGCCGATGACGCCAGTCAGCTAATGGATACACCGGAGCCATCCGAGCCGCCGACTCCGCCCATGCCTGACGGACTACAGGTGAGCCTGTTTACCGGACCAGACTATCTGATTGAGGATGAGGGCACGGTCAGCGCCCATGCGTTTTTGGCAACCAACGGGGTGATCCCGGAAGGTGGGTTAGTGGTTTCGGTGGATGCGCCTAACCTCAGCGAGTTTGACCTGGCAGGCATTTCTGTTGAAGGTGGTGAGATTGCCGCCGTGCGCGATGGTGGGTTTGACCTACGGATGCTGGAATACACGACGCTGGTTAATCTCCCGATTGCTAATGATGGAGAAACGGAAGCAGAAGAGACTGCGACCTTTAGCTTAGCCGCAGGAGACGGGTACAAGATTAATGAGAACTACAGTGGCGGCACGTTTAACCTGGTAGATACGCGAGATGATATCCCGCGCGGCGTTGTTACTGAACCCAATGACATTATTTCTGAAGCTGTAGATACTCGTATCAACTCTGAGAATCCTTCGTTCTCTGGCAGCGATGGTATTTACTTTGACATCGGCAATCGCTATCTCAACGATGATGGTACCTATACCTACATCGACTACACTGAGGATGTTGATGTTTATAAGGTAGATCTAAGCGCAGGAAGTACAATCGCCATTGAGACTTTTGGCGATAGATTTCCATCTTCTGTCGGCGTTGCCCTAGACTTACAGATTTACGATGCAGAGGGCAACCAGCTTCAGGATTACATTATTAACTCCTCAAATGCTCCTGCTGCCCCAGACAAGCTGTTCGGTGGGACTACACGGACTGCTGCTGAAGAAACGAATATCTATCATGAGTTTACGGCTTCCGAAGACGACAGCTACTACATAGCTATTGGCACTGAGCTTCAAGTTCAGAACTTCTTTGGAGAGGATACTCTTGGTAGCTTCTACGATCCATTAATGCCTGGTTTCGGTAGCGGTAACCGAGCATTTTACGGCGAATATACGGTTGAGATTGACCTGTTAACAGAAGACAATCCTCGCAAAACAGGGATACCGACTCCACCAGCCAGTAATCCCAACGTTACTAACCCGCTTACGCTTTCTTTAAGTGCCAGTCCTACAACGGTAGATAGTGAAGGCAATCTTACTAACGCAGTAGTAGAGAGCGTAGAGGAAGGCGAGCGCTCTAGTGTCAACTTTACGATTCGAGCGGAAGGCGAAATTCCTGAAGAAGGGATTGAGTTTGTTCTTAACAGCAATGTCAACTTGTTCGATTATGTTTCGTTAATAGGTCAAAGCACTCTTCCCAGCACAATTGGTGGACAGTCACTAGGAGCATTCTATAACGAAGAGGGAGTCCCAACAGGCATTCGCCTTCTGATTGAAGAACCAACAATGGTCGTTAACTACGAAGCCGCTAATAATGAACCTCTAGGCTTTCTTGGAAATCTCTTTGATAAGTTTGAACCGTTAGAAACAGATGGTGCTGAAGAGGTTTCTTTTTTCCTACAGCCCGGAGATGGCTACGAAGTAGTTCCTGAGTCTAGTGCAGTAGAAGTCACGTATTATGATTCCCTTGCTGATGTACCAGACTCAATTGGTGGGGGAACTTCTTCCATTGTTGTCGGTGTAACGGCAAGCGAAACGGAGCTTGTCGAGACAGAAGGAACCGAGACAACAATAACGTTCAGTTTGTCCGAACCGCCTCCAGAAGAAGGTGTGACTATCTTTGTCACTTCTGAGCAAGATCCCCTTGTAGGCAGTGCCTTAAGCCAGTTTGACGTGTTAGAAGCTGAGATTGAAGGTGGTAATTTCCCAATTCCCAACAGTGACAACTCTGGTTTCTTCTTTACTGCCACAGAACAGACTGCAACAATTACTCTGTCTGTTTTTGATGAGTTAACGGTTGATTCCCCCCTTCCGCCAGAAACTTTTCAAGAAGGTATTCTCGCGCTGGATTTTGCCCTACAGCCACAGGCTGGTTACATCATTGATAGTAACGCGAGTGAAATCAACTTCACCATTAAGGACAACCCTGACTCAAAGATTCAGGTGAGCTTAACTGGCTCCACTGAGATAGATGAAGGAGGTACCACTTTAATTGAGTCAGAAGGGACAGTGAGCGTGCATACCTTCAGCCTGAGTGCGCCACCACCAGAGGGAGGTTTAACGGTTAGTGTAGATGCACCTTCCCTAAGTGACTTTGATTTGGACGCCATAGCGGTTCAAGGTGGCACTATTGCTGCGGTTAGAGATGATGGATTCGACCTCACCATTACTGAGGCTGAAGCAGTTATAAGCTTGCCTATCCTAGATGATGGTGTAGCAGAAGGAAGCGAAACAGCAAGCTTTGTTCTAGAGCCGAGCGATACTTACGAAATTAATCAAAGAGCAGCTATTGCAAACTTTGATTTAGCCGACACTGTTGATCAAGTTGCAATTTCTGAAGAAGTTGAAGACAACAGTATCCTATCTGAAGCTAATGCACTAGGTCTGCGTCTAGATAATCCTTCTGTTTCTATCAGTGGCGCACTCGATGATGGGTTCTTTGATTTCTCTGAAAGCGTAGATTTTTACTCGTTTAATCTCGAAGCCGGACAGACAGTTAGTTTAGATATCAACACTGAGGAGTTTTTGACTGAGGAGATTAGCACTAGGCCCCTTTTGTATCCAGAGTTTGTCAATGTCCTTCAGAAACCTGATACAGAGCTGCGGTTATTTGATGCAGAGGGTAATGAACTTGCTGCCAATAATGACGGTGCTGCCCCTGATGAAGTCTTCTCTCGCGACCCGTTCATTGAGTACACTGCTGAAACCGCAGGGACTTACTACGTAGGCGTCAGTCAACTGGGTAATCGCAACTATAACCCTAATGTCCTCAGAAGCGGCAGCGGCTGGACCTTCCCAGAGGTTGGCGTTTTCTTCGGCCCCTACAAACTCACTGCCACCCTTACCGAGGGCGACACCTCGCCGTCTACGGGCGACCTCACGGGTACTGATGCTGCCGACACGCTGGTGGGCGATGCCGGTGACAACCTTCTCGATGGACTGCAGGGCGACGACATTTATACGGGTGGGGCCGGGGCCGACCAGTTCGTCCTAGGTCTCGCCCAGGGCGTGGACACCATCACCGACTTTGAGATCGGCGTTGACCAGATCAAGCTGGGTGGGCTGACACCCAGTGGCGTAAGGTTCTTTGAGTTGAGTGACGACACCCTGGTGCTGACCAACAGCAACGAGCTGATCGGTGTGGTGCAGGGCGTTACCGGTCTTGACAGCGTGTTTGCGTAGATGGGAGTAGAGGATAGGGAACAGGGAACAGGGAACAGGGCATTAGTCTTGCCTGTCACCTGTCACCTAAGATCGACTTGAACCATTCATCCGGCTGTCCTCATTTGAGCCAGTCGGATTTTTGTGCGACTAGATCTGGCGCGATCGCCCAACCCGATTAGAGTCCTTGGAGAGAGTGATGGCATGAACTTGCAAACTTTGCAAAAGTCACAAAGTCATCAAAGTCGCCTGACTAATAAGAAAGAAAATCAATAGAAACGATTGTCTTCACGCCAAGTTCATGAATCAGCCATGAACTTGGCGCTTTGCCTGTCATGCCTGGAACTTCTTGGCATGGCAAGGGTCTTAGAAATAAAGTCCCGAAATGGTCAGCAATGCGACCTTTTTGCTTGAATCGCCGCTGTCCGGTGGATATACGCAGCGCTTCACTATAACTTTACACATCTCATGTGAGAATCCGAAAATGCCGTGATAGCATTTATATGAAATTATTGAGAGCTACTCCCAATAAGGAGGTGGATTCCCCAATTCCCGTTCGTCTGAGCGTTGGTTGGGTGCAGACTGAGTCCCTTAGTCGGTTTCGAGTAACTTGTGGGGTTTTATACGCATCCATTTTTCTGGTTTTAAAAGAGTTTCAGGATTCAGGGTGTTTATCTCAATGGCGTTGAAGGCATGGCTGTAGCAGCGATCGCTCATGAGTCGCCCGGTGATGGCCTAGGCTTTTTGGAGCTTGATGCCAACCAGTCCACTTGCAAAAGGTCACTCTCAGCATATTGATTGGGTGATTCAAGTGAGTGGCTAGGTGCCACTAGAAGTCGCAATCTCAGCCGATGCGATCGCGCTCACCCATTTACATGAACAATCTTTTTGTCTCACAACAAGTTGACGCTGATGGTTAATCGATTGGCCCAGCTCTAGGGCTTTGGCGTTTGCATTTGTCCGTTACAGCGAAAAAGCTGCTCAACCCGTTCGTTCAGTTTCGATTTCATTATCCCTAGTCACTTTAGTCAGGACTTAATTTTGATGCTTTTGACTTCACCTACATCGACCCAGTTGAGGGGCGATCGCTCCACTGATCAAGCACTTGTCATTCTGGATGCAAGTATCGATTATTTGCCTCAGCTACTGGCTGATTTATCCTCAGTAGACTGGCTCGTGCTCGATGCGTCAGCCGATGGCATCACCCAAATCACCGCCGCGTTGCAAGCCCGGCAGTCGGTCTCCAGTCTGCACATCGTGTCTCACGGCACCGCCGGTAGTTTGCAGCTTGGCAGCAGTCAGCTTTCCCTCGCCACGACAAGCCACTATGCCCAGCAGCTAAAGGCTTGGGCCACCGTGCTGCAAGGTCGCGATATCTTGCTATACGGCTGTCAGGTCGCCCAAGGGGCCTTGGGGCAGCTTTTCCTCCAGCAACTGCACCAGCTGACCGGCGCTAATCTGGCGGCCTCGGAACAACAGGTTGGGCAAACGGCAGACCAAACCAACTGGGGGTTAGAAACCCAGTTAGGGCAGGTGAAAACCCCCATCATCTTCTCTGAGACCCTACAGACCAGCTATCCCAGCAATTTCGAAACGGTCAACTTCAGCGTCAGTACCAACACGCTGATTGAAAGTGAAGGCACTCCTTTCAGTTTTAACTTTACGGTTGACGGCCCCATTCCAACCGGCGGCAGCGTCGTTCGCTTCGAAGCCGATCGCCCGAATGCTATCAGTCAATGGAACCTCTTTGCACTGGAGTTCACCGGGCTGGCTGGTCAGCCCGTCGATGTTTCGCCTAACCTCGATTTTTCGGCCTTTGAAGTGACCATCATTGAGCCCACTGCCAGTGTCAGTCTGCCGGTGTTCAACGACTTTACCCCTGACGGTCCCGATGTTTATACCTGGACGGCTTCTGCTGTTTCGCCTGGCACCACTGTCAACACGGTCGGTTCCACTACCACGACGATTTTTGATGATCCCAGTCAAGTTCCCCCACCCCCACCCCCTGCCAACACTGCTCCAGTAGCAGACAGTGACAGCTACGCCACCGACTTTGATACGGCGCTCACGATTGATGCGGGTAACGGCGTGCTGAATGGTGATACCGATGCCGATGGCGATGCGCTCACCGCCGCTCTGATCAGCGGCCCCAGTAACGGCAGCGTCACCCTCAACGGCGATGGCTCCTTTACTTACACCCCCAACGCTGGCTTCAGCGGCGACGACAGTTTCACCTACCAAGCCAATGATGGGACCGATGATTCTAGCCCGGCGACCGTGACAGTGAGCGTCGGTGCCCCGCCTGCCCTGCCAGAAGTGAGTCTGACGTCTGATATTACTACTCTTGTGGAAGACGAGGGTACAGAGGTCACCTTTACCATTAGTTTGAGTGAGCCGCCTCCGGCTAGCGGCCTGTTGGTTGACATTGGTACGGGTGAAACCTTTGCCCTCGGGGACTTTGATATCTTTGCCCCGCCGCCCCAAGCCTCTGCCACTGGCGGCCAGTTGGTCGGCGGCTTTCCCGATAATAGCGGCTTCACCTTTGCCGTTTTAGAGCAAACTGCCACAGTCACTCTGCCAGTTTTCGACGACCCCGATCGCACTGAGGATGGCACGGTCACGGATCCCGATGGCCCGTTGCGAAATGATGATATCGGTGAAGAACAGACTACCTTCTCGCTCTTGCCAGGAGATGGCTACACCATCAATTCGGGCGCTAGCTCAGTTACCCTGACGCTCAAAGACACCAACGTAGTCACCCCGGTAAACACCCCACCGGTGGCGGATGATGATAGCTACAGCACCGCTTTTGCTACGCCGCTGACCGTCGATGCTGCCAGTGGCGTGCTAGATGGTGATACAGATGCCGATGGCGATGCGCTAACTGCCGCCATTGCCACTGATCCCAACGGCGGCACCGTCACCCTCAGCGACGATGGTTCATTTACCTATACGCCGAACGCGGGCTTCAGCGGTGACGATAGCTTTACCTACACTGTGAGTGATGGCGAGGGCGGCACTGATACCGCAACCGTGACGGTGAC
>ERZ1740060.255-NODE-255-length-39522-cov-8.466010_pt1 | contig 39522 bp, 32 predicted proteins | sample MGYA00581743_ERZ1740060 | MGnify/ENA primary metagenome ERZ1740060 (study PRJEB43018, sample SAMN04849235) | marine metagenome | isolation source: floating plastic debris | place: Pacific Ocean | collected 2008-08-27 | study: EMG produced TPA metagenomics assembly...
TACAGAGGCCGGACCTGATAGCAGGGTGGACTTGACACGAAAGATAATCGCTACATCTGTCCCACCTGTTACTTGATGATCGTAGTGTCATTGCCCAGCGTGACGCACCGCATCTAGTGAATCAACAGTAGGTTGGGTGGCGCGTTAGCAAAGCCCAACAAAACGGTTGTGGATGTTAGGTTACGCTGCGTTTCACCCAATCTACGGGCACTTGCTACGAATTAGGGCGATTAACCCGAATTAATTGCTTTTCCAGGATTTCTGTCGCCAAAATCGCATGTATTCGCTGAACCAGTCTCTGGCGATCAATGTCTTCTGTACAAACGATGATGCCAGCATGGTCAGAATCTTGTTTATGCAGCCGAATAAAATCAGCTCGATTAACGGTCAGTACAGCCCGGTTCTGGCTGATGGCGAAGGCTAGCCTCGTCTGGAATCCGCTGATTGTCGAGCCCAGCCTCTTGCACAGTGAGCACATCATGACCGAGTTCCCTTAGCAGTCGGCTCACCTGGCAAGGAAAGCCCTCATCGGCGTAAAGTCGTGCCTTATGCATCGGCTTGGCGCTGGATAGCGGCGGCGATCGCTACCCCATGAGTACTAGCATAGAGCCACGCATTGGTCAGGTCAGCAGCGGTTAGCTCAGGATAATCTTCGAGCAAAAAAGCTTCGGTCGCGCCCTGCTGTCGGAGACTGACTAAGAGCCAAACGGGAATACGAGTCTGTCGAATACAGGCGTCACCGCCCATCACGTCAGGATGCTGCTCGATGCCAAGCCAAGTACCACCGAGGCTGGCAACCAAAAGTTGTATGGCTTGGGCTTTCTCTTGGGGAGAAAGCTCCAAAAGTTCAGATTGGAGTTGATCAAGGGTCATCGTTGAATTCCCTCCACACTTTCGGGTTAGAGGGTGTTTGAAAAGTTTTCGGGACTTCCTTTAGCGACATGGATTACCCAGAAAAGTAACGGTAGCATTCGGGCTACAGCCATCCTACTGATGGGCTCCAATATGGTTCAAGACTGGCTTACCCCCTTTTCAAACACCCTCTAGGGGACGTTAGGCAAACGCACCGCCATAGCGGGTTTACAGAATAGTGAGTCAACAGGTAGCGCGTTAGCAAAACCCAACAAAACGGTTGTGGATGTTGGGTTGCACTGCGCTTGACCCAGCCTACACCAACTAACTGGTTGAGCGGAGTCGAAACCGGCGGAGTCGAAACCAGTGGATAGAACAGCAAAAAGCCCCCGCAATGCGAGGGCTTTTTAAGTCAAACAACTGTCAGACTAAGCAATGAATGGCTTAGAAGCTGAAAGTTGCGCGGATAGCACCGTAGAAGTTGTCGTCATCAACACCATCAACATCCAGATCACCGTAGATGATAGCAGGAGTAATGGTCAGGTACTGACTAACGGGGATCTCGTAGTAACCCTCATACATGTAGGCGTTGGTACCTGATGCTGAGGTAAATAGGTCAGCATAGTAAACACCGAGTTGAGAACCCTCGATAAACAGGTCAGGGAAAGCAATCCCGGCCTGCCAGCTGACATCGTCAAAAGCGTCTGTACCAGCAGGAACGCTAACGTCATGCTGAGCCCAGTAACCGCCAATAATGAAACGACCGAAGTCTAGGCTAGCCAGCGCACCATAGGTGTCGACTTCCTGGGCTCCGTTAGTGTCATCAATGTAGACGAGGGCACCATTGAAGAGACCGTCACTCAGGAAGCTCAACTGAACGATGGTGCTCTGCTGAGCGGCACCAAAGATACCACCGCTGTTAGCGTTGTTGCTAGCAGCCGCACCAGCATTGGTCTCAGCTGCAGAGTAGCCAGCATCTAGAACAATGTTGTCGGTAATGGCAAAGCTCAAGCCAGCAGCGAAACCGCCACCGCTACCGTCAGCATCGTACAGAACGGGACCACCGGCATCAGCCACGGAAGGACCATCGAAGGGCACAATGGTGCTCACCACGAAGTCATCGGTAGCAATGCTGTTAGCCGCAATGATGGCATCCAAACGGCCACCAATGGGGAAGCTGTAGTAGAAGTCATCAACATTGAAGCTGTTGCCAGTGTTGGTAGAATTAGCCAAGCCACCAGCAGTTTGCAGGCTGGCAAAGTCGTCACCGGTCTGAAGACGAATGCGCAAACGGTCTTCGCCAGTGAAGCTAGCGTCAAAGTTCAGGCGAGCCCGAGCATTAAAAGTGGTGTTGTCATCAGTATCGCCAATACCATTAATGGTTGCATCGCCAAAGGGTACAACCAAGTTGGCATCCACTTGACCACGCAATTTGGTGGTGGTGGAGAACTGTTGGGCACGGAGTTCAGCAGTCTCTGCTTCCAGAGCATCAACGCGGCCACGCAGGGTAGCTAACTCAGCTTGGAACTCTTGCTGTAGACGCTGGATGGAAGCGAGAGTGCCCTCATCCAAGCCATCGCCAGTAATCAGGGTAGCCAAGACATCCAAGCAGGAGTTCAGACCAGCGGCGAACTCGTAGCGGGTTAGGGCGTTATTACCACGGAAGGTACGGTTGGGATAGCCTTCGATACAACCGTAGGTCTCAACCAAGTTTTGCAGTGCGGTGTAGGCCCAGTCGGTGGGCAGCACATCGCTCAGTTCATCAACGGTCGCCACTTGAGCCAGTTCAACGGTCTCAGAGGGAGCTTCCAACGCTTCAACGCTGGGCGCTTCAGCAGCAATTGCGGTGCCAGAGACAGCCATGCCGAGTACGGCGGGGCTAGCTAGCAGCGCTTTCCATAGTTTGTTAGTCATTTATTTTCCTCACACCTTATGAAGTAAAGGATTTGACGGTATCAACCCGAAGGTCAAAGTCAGAACTCTACATCTGGGCCGCTTCAGAGTAATGAGCACTCATACTCAAAGCGACCTCACATGATAGTAACAGATTCGCTTTTGACCGACTAGGTTCCCGAAGAATTGCAGGAGTTTTTTAAGAAATAGGGTTTCTGAAGCGTTCTGTGTCTTGGGGAATTAGGGAATAGGGAAAGGGGAATAGGGAAATGGGGAATAGGGAAATGGGGAATAGGGAAATGGGCGCGGTTTTCGCGTCTGATACCAGGATGGGTGGCGTACCGATTAGACAATCATTGCCAGACGGTTCTGTGGCTACTGACCCACCCTGGTCTTCGGCTACCCCTGCCGAGCGGGGATGCTTTGATCAGTGTGTGATGTCAGGGTTCGGCCATCTTTAAGGTGTGGGCGAGAAAGGCCCATTTGTCGACAGCTTCTTCAATCACTTTGGCGGTGGGTTTACCAGCACCGTGTCCCGCCTTGGTTTCAATACGGATCAGGGTCGGCATTTCTCCTTGGTGGGCGGATTGCAGGGCGGCGGCAAATTTAAAGCTATGGGCCGGGACGACGCGATCATCGTGGTCGGCGGTGGTAATCAAAGTGGCAGGGTAGGCTGTGCCGGACTTCAAGTTATGGACGGGCGAATAGGCCAGTAGCGCTTTGAACTCATCTGGATTTTGGGGAGAACCGTAGTCAGACTCCCAGGCCCAGCCGATGGTGAACTGATTAAACCGCAGCATGTCCAACACACCAACCGCGGGTAGGGCGGCACCAAATAGGTCAGGGCGCTGGGTAATGCAGGCCCCCACCAGCAGACCGCCATTGCTGCCCCCCATGATGGCCAACTTTTCAGCCGAGGTATAGCCCTGATCGATTAACCACTGGGCCGCAGCCAAACAGTCATCAAATACATTTTGTTTGTTTAGCTTGGTGCCACCTTGGTGCCAGGTTTCACCATATTCGCCACCGCCCCGTAGGTTGGGCACAGCGTAAATGCCGCCCATTTCGAGCCAAACCAAGTTACTGACCGAGAACCCAGGGGTCAGAGAAATGCTGAATCCACCGTAACCATAAAGCAGGGTCGGGGTTTGTCCATCCAGCTTGAGACCGCGCTTATGGGTGAGAAACATGGGCACGCGAGTGCCATCGGCACTGGTGTAAAACACCTGAGTGGTTTCGTAAGCGTCGGTGTCGAACTGGATTTGGGGCTGACGATAGAGCGTACTTTCCCCCGTATTCATGTCATAGCGGTAGATGGTGTTGGGGGTTGTGTAGCTGGTAAAGCTGTAAAAGGTTTCGGTATCTTCCCGTTTGCCATCAAAGCCGCCGATGGAACCGATGCCGGGTAACTCGACATCGCGAATGAACTGACCCTGAAGGTCGAAGATTTTGATGAGCGATCGCGCATCCTTCAAATAATCCACCACCAGTTGATGGTTGAGTACCCCTACGCTCTGCAGGGTGTCGGCTGATTCAGGAATCAATTCGCGCCAATGACTGCGATCAAGCTGACGGATATCGATGGCAATAACGCGCCCCTTGGGAGCATCCAAGTCGGTGCGAAACCAAAAGACTGGCCCTTCATTATCGATTAGGCGAAATTCCGCCTCAAATTCTGAAATCAGCTCAACAACAGGACTATCGGGTGTCTGTAGATCTTTATAAAAGACAAGGTTGCGAGGATCGGTGCCTAGCCGGACCGAAATAATCAGATAGCGGCCATCGTCGGTGACGCCACCGCTAAAGCCCCATTCCTTTTGGTCAGGACGTTCGTAAACCAAAGTGTCTGCCGATTGGGGTGTGCCGAGGCGATGGTAATAAAGCTTTTGGTAATAGTTGACGGCTTCTAGCTTGGTGGTTTCGTCCGGTTCGTCGTAGCGGCTGTAGTAAAAGCCTTGGTGATCATGGCTCCAGGCCGCCCCAGAAAACTTGACCCATTTCAGATGGTCCTCCCGATCTTGGCCGGTCTCGATATCGCGCACCCGCCACTCCACCCAGTCAGATCCTGATGCTGAGAGGCCGTAGGCGAGATAGGTCCCGTTTTCGCTAACGGCAATGCCGCTGAGGGCCACGGTGCCATCGGCTGAGAGCGTATTGGGATCTAAGAGAACGCGGGGCTCTGCATCCAGATTGGGCAGGGTGTAAAGAACACTCTGGTTTTGCAGACCATCATTCTTATAGAAGAAGTACTGCCCGCCGCGCTTAAACGGCACGCTGTAACGCTCATAGTTCCACAGCTCGGTGAGGCGCTTTTGGAGGAGATCGCGACCCGGTAGATCTTTTAAATAACCAAAGGTGACATCATTTTGGGCCTTAATCCAATCCTGCACGGTTTCAGTATTGGGGTCTTCTAACCAGCGGTAGGGATCGGGAATATCAACCCCGTGGTACGTATCGACCTGATTGCCTTTGGGACTGTCGGGATAGGTGAGCGCCATAGGGTGATGCCGATCTGAAGTCGGTTACGCCGCCCGAAAGCGCCGTACCGAGTTTTTATAATGGTAGCTATCCGCCTTAGTCCTGACACCTTCGCTCCCATGGCTTTTCCCCTGCAAGAGAGGTATATCAATCTCCTCACCGACTTTGGCTTTAAGCGAGTGTTTGGGACGGAGCCCAATCGACAGCTCCTGATCGACTTCTTAAATACCCTGCTGCCTGCAGCCCATCACATCCAGGCGGTTACCTACAAGCAAGCTGAAAGCTTGGGCAATAGCCCCGAGGATCGCAAAGCTATCTTCGATATTTACTGTCAGGGGGAAAATGGTGATCGCTTCATCGTCGAGATGCAAAAGGTTAAGCAAAACTTTTTCAAAGACAGAAGCGTTTACTACGCTACTTTTCCCATCCAAGAGCAGGCGCTGAGGGGGGAATGGAACTATCAGCTCACCCCGGTTTATACCGTCGGGGTGCTGGATTTCGTGTTTGATGACCACAAGCATGAGCAAGAACTGGTCCACACTGTTGAGCTGAAGAACCAGCACTGCGAGGTCTTCTACGACAAGCTGAAGTTTATTTATATCGAGTTACCCAAATTTACGAAGTCGATCGAGGCCCTAGAGACCCATTTAGACAAGTGGCTGTTCTTGTTGAAGCACTTGCCAGATTTGACCGAACCTCCCCAGCCCCTACAAGAAGAAGTCTTTAACCAGCTTTTTGAGGTGGCGGAATTGGCAAATTTCTCACTGGCGGAGCAGGAGGGATATCACAACAGCCTCAAATACTACCGCGACTTGAATAACGTGGTGGATACCTCCTGGCAGGAGGGCAGGGTAGCCGGAGTGCGACAAGTTGCCCAACAGATGAAGCAAGCGGGGGTGGCTGTGCAAGATATTGCTCGCTATACAGGACTCTCTGCTGAACAAGTCGAGGCGCTTTAATCCTGAACGGGGCATGGGCATTAGCTCCTAGAATGGGATGGCACAGGAACTCAGATGTGGAATAGGGCAATGGTGAAGGCGGCGATCGCACCGATTAATGAAGCGTTGGCGGAGCAGGTCGAAAAGCGACGTAACTTTGCAATCATCTCCCACCCTGACGCGGGTAAAACCACGCTGACTGAAAAACTGCTGCTTTACGGAGGGGCTATCCACGAGGCGGGGGCGGTCAAAGCCCGACGCGCCCAGCGCCATGCCACCTCTGACTGGATGGAAATGGAGCAACAGCGGGGGATTTCGATTACCTCAACCGTGCTGCAGTTTGACTACCAAGAGCGGCGTATTAACCTGCTCGACACCCCGGGTCACCAAGACTTTAGTGAAGACACCTACCGCACCCTGGCCGCCGCTGACAACGCGGTGATGTTAGAAGATGCGGCAAAAGGACTTGAACCGCAAACCCGCAAATTATTTGAAGTCTGCCGAATGCGGACTCTACCCATCTTTACCTTCTTCAACAAGATGGATCGACCCGCTCGGGAGCCCTTAGAGCTGCTAGATGAGATTGAGCAAGAGCTAGGGCTCAAAACCTATGCGGTTAATTGGCCGATTGGCATGGGGGAGGAATTCCGAGGCGTATTCGATCGCCGCAAGCGCCAGTTCCACCTATTTGAACGCACCGCCCACGGCAGCCGCGAGGCTAGCGTCAAGGTGATTGACGAAGGGGACCCGGAAATCGAGAACCTGATTAACCCCATCCTCTATGACCAGTTCAAAGAAGAGCTGGAAATGATTGAGGAGCTGGGGCCAGAGTTGGATATTGAGGCGATCCATGGGGGCCAAATGACTCCGGTATTTTTTGGCAGCGCCATGACTAACTTTGGCGTAGAGCTGTTTCTAGAGGCCTTTTTGGCCTATGGACTCCAGCCCGGTGCGCGTCACAGCACCCTAGGGGAAATTGAGCCCACCCATGAGGAATTTTCCGGGTTTGTTTTCAAGCTGCAGGCCAATATGGATCCGAAGCATCGGGACCGGATTGCTTTTATTCGCGTCTGTTCTGGCAAATTTGAAAAGGACATGGTGGTCAACCATGCCCGTTCTGGCAAAAATGTGCGCCTCTCTCACCCCCAGAAGCTGTTTGCCCAAGGACGCGAGTCTTTAGATGAAGCCTTTCCGGGCGATGTGATTGGTTTGAACAATCCAGGGGTGTTTGCGATCGGTGACACCATTTACCAAGGCAAGCGGCTGGAATACGACGGCATTCCCTGCTTCTCGCCAGAACTATTTGCCTATCTCAAGAACCCTAACCCCTCCAAATTCAAGCAGTTTCATAAAGGCGTGACGGAATTGCGGGAAGAGGGGGCGGTGCAGATCATGTTCTCCGCCGATGAATCGAAGCGCGACCCAATTTTGGCTGCAGTCGGACAACTGCAGTTCGAGGTGGTGCAGTTCCGCCTACAGAACGAGTACAACGTCGAAACTCGATTGGAGCCACTGCCCTACAGCGTTGCCCGCTGGGTTGATGGCGGTTGGGATGCTCTGGAAAAAGCGGGTCGTCTATTTAATACGGTGACAGTGAAAGATAGCTGGGGTCGCCCGGTGCTGCTCTTCCGCAATGAATGGAATTGCCAGCAGGTCGAAGGAGACCATCCAGAGTTGAAGCTCAGTAAGACAGCTCCGGTGGTGTCAGGGCAACAACCCGAAGATCTGTAGGTGATGCTCAACTTCTGCACGGGTCGTGAAAGTTGTGTGTAATGCCTCGTCCGACTGGAGGGCACCTCGAAAAATAGAATATTTCAGTCAATTGAGTCTCATATGAGACAGCAGCAACGCGGTTAGTTTCGGCTGCAATAGTTGCAATCAACGACTTGGTATTCCAGGTCTTCATCACTGATTTTCAAAATCCCAGAATCCTTGTTGGCCCATGGAAGGTAATCTGAAGGGGACAAGAAACATGATCTCACAATGAGATCACGATTAAGTATTTTTCGAGGTGCCCTAGTGCTGTTTGAACTAAAAGCCTTTATAAAATAAAAGGCTACTTAAAATGGTCTTTTCTAATTGGTAGTTAACTCACTTTACTAAATAAGTGTTTCAGGAATATATGACATGTCCTCAGGTTTAGCCAAAATTAATGGAGCGCAACTGTATTATGAGGTAGAAGGCACAGGTCAACCTCTACTTCTACTGCATGCAGGCATTGCCGATGGCCGGATGTGGGATGCCCAGTTTGAAGCATTTTCAAAGGTTTATCAAGTTATTCGGTTTGACTTGCGTGGTTTTGGAAAATCAAACATGCCACCCGGTGCATTTTCAAATCATGAGGATGTCCATGCACTATTGGATTTCCTCAAAATAAAAACAGTATATTTGTTAGGATTATCATTGGGCGCAGCGATCGCGCTGGACTTTACGCTAGCTTACCCAAGCTATGTCAAGGCCCTTGTTTTAGGCGCACCGAGTGTAAGTGGCGAAAACCCCTCTGAGCAAATTAGAAACTTGTGGGAGAAGGAAGATGAGGCCCTGGAAAAAGATGACTTTGAAGAGGCAACAGAACTGAACTTAAGATTTTGGGTTGATGGTCCCCATCGGCAGGCAAATCAAGTTAGCTCAAGAATAAGGGAACGCGTTCTGGAAATGCAAATGGACATTTTCAAAAAAGATATCCCTGAAGATATCCAAGAGATAGAGTTAAGTCCCCCAGCAATAGAACGCCTAAGAGAAATTTCAATCCCTGTTCAAGCTATGGTTGGGGATCTGGATTTAGAAGAGAAAATTGCCCTCACAGACAGGCTGATAAATCAAATATCCAAAAGCAGGAAAGTTACGATTCCCGGCGCAGCACATATGCTGAATATGGAGAAACCCGAAGTTTTCAATCAGAGCGTAATTGACTTTCTTGCCGAGACATAAACCACGTCCATCTAGAGAACTGGAGTTTTTGATGCGTTTGCTGCTATGGCTGAAGCCTATACCGACACGGGCTTGTGCTAATCAGTCAGCGCTCGATCAAGACTACGATTGCCAATGTTGACGTGGTTTAACAAGATTTGGGTGCATCCCACTTTTGCAAATGTCATTCTGAGTGGAGCGGTAGCGGAAAGAAGAATCTGGACCCATGGCGTAGTGTTGAAATCCTTCGCTACACTCCATTTCACTCAGGATGACAAAACTGGGATGCACCCTCTTGGATTGCTTGCAAGACTCGCTCAGCTCCATCCTGCAAGTCTTGCCTTTCAATGATTGAACTATTCCTGGCTGACGACGTAATCTCCTTGCCAAACCTGAGAGAGTCGCGTCAAACCGGCTTCATCTAGCCAAACTTCACCTTCATGAAAACTGCATTCTTCAGGGGGTGCCTCAGCGGCCTGCATGAGATCCAATAGCCAAGTGTCGTCTGGAACAACAGGCTCCTCTTGGCGCAGCAGCCACTCTAAGCGTAAATGGCCGGTCATGCCCAGTTGCTCAACCACACAGGGGTACAGGTCAACGCCGGTAGCCGCCTTCACGCCCCCAAAAATCACTTGGATATAGCCCGCTGCTTGGGCATCAGGTAGTTCTGGCAGACGTAAAGCAATGCGAATTGCCAGTCGATCTATAAAGGGAAACCCCAGACTTTCGTGAAGGCGAGCCACGGCAGTCGGATTATCTGGCTCTTCATCGGCTAAAACCTCGTCCCACTCCAAATCGGGATAGGCTGCTTGCAGCAAGGTGAAACAGCGCTCATTCAAGTGATAGCTTTGGCGCTCGCGGTCCCAAGAAAAGTCTTCGCCCGGTACAGCCCCCACTTCCGTAAACAGTCGAAATAGATCGATGGCGGCTGGGTTCATTGGCTTCTCCTTTCAGGTCAGATGACCAAAAAATTGAGGTTTGAATTGCTTAGCAGGGTATCGACCCTAGAAGTCAAGGTTTGTAACGATAGGTACCAGGGGCGACATTTGGGCGAAATTACGGAGATGAGGCTGCCGATACGGTGCAGAGAAACGCATCTGCCTTAAGTTGAGAGTACCCGCAGATAAAAAAAGCTGTAGGCCAGCAGGTAAAACAGGCCGTTGGCAATCAGCAGTCCTCGACCGAGGCGCGATCGCACCCGCCTAAATAGCCAGACACTTGCCCCTAGCACCAACACCATCTCAACCAAGGCAACATAGGTACCGAAGTGATCGGGATCCCAATAGGAAACAGGGCTGACAATGCGCAGATTGCTCAAGGGAAAGAAGTGGCGATGGGCGTCTTCATTGTGGAGGGGTAGATCTTCAGCATGGTGGAGCAACATGCTGACAAAAAGTGCGGCCCAGGCAGGGCGCTTCTTCCAAAGGGCGATGCCCAGCCCACCCAGCGCTAAGGGAATGGAATTGCCGATGGCAAACACATCCTGCCAAAACGGCTGGTAGTAGGCTTCATCCCAGATCACCCGATCTGGGAGCTGGGCGATCGCCCTTGCCCAGCCGTAAAACACAAACAGCGCCGCATCGGGGAGCAAGCTACCAACAATAATCGGCCAGGTCAGCTCGGGTCGCTGGGACCGCCTGAGGATCGCTAAATTGAGAATGGTATGACTGGGAGTATTCATCAGAGGGGAGATGCGGTGCCGGTACAGCCGATTTATCTAGACTGTCATGCTACGACACCAGTGGACTCTCGGGTGCTGGAGGCGATGCTGCCCTTTTTCACCGAGCATTTTGGCAATCCTGCCAGCACTACCCATGCCTATGGCTGGGCCGCAGAAGCAGCGGTGAAGCAAGCCCGTGGGACATTGGCATCGGCAATTCATGGCACCCCCGAGGAAATCGTCTTTACCAGTGGCGCGACGGAGGCCAATAACCTCGCCATTAAAGGGTTGGCCGAAGCTTATTTTGCGAAAGGGCGTCATCTGATCACGGCTCAGACCGAGCACAATGCGGTGCTGGATCCGATGGCTTATTTGCAAGGGCTCGGGTTTGAGGTCACCTATCTACCGGTACAACCCGATGGCTTGATTGATCTGGATGCACTAGAGAAAGCGATCCGGCCCGATACGGTGCTGGTGTCAATCATGGCAGCCAATAACGAGATTGGGGTGCTGCAGCCTTTGGCAGAGATTGGGCAGCGCTGCCACGATCGCGGCGTCTTCTTCCACACCGATGCGGCCCAAGCCTTAGGCAAGATCCCTCTTGATGTGGAAGCGATGAATATTGATCTGATGTCGCTGACGGCCCATAAGCTATACGGTCCTAAGGGCATCGGCGCATTGTACGTACGCCGCAAAAATCCACGGGTACAGCTTGCCCCCCAACTCCATGGGGGGGGCCATGAACGGGGAATGCGTTCCGGCACGCTTTATACGCCCCAAATTGTCGGATTCGCTGAGGCGGTTTCCCTCGCCTTTGAGGAGATGGAGTCAGAACAGCAGCGCCTGGGTGAGCTTCGCGATCGCCTCTGGCAGCAGCTACAGAATATTCCCGGCATCCATCTCAATGGCCATCCAACGCAACGACTCGCAGGCAGCTTGAATATCAGTGTTGAGGGGGTAGATGGACAGGCCCTACTGCTGGGGTTGCGATCGCACGTCGCCCTGTCCTCAGGGGCAGCCTGCAGTTCCGCCAGTACGGCCCCATCCCATGTGCTCAAAGCCTTGGGGCATAGCGATGCACTGGCCTACGCCTCCCTCCGCTTTGGGATCGGTCGTTTTAACAGTGAGGCTGAAATAGACACGGTTGCCCAAGCCACTCGCGACACCATCACGACGCTTCGACAAGGTGCAACCATTACTAAATAGGGACTCAAAGCATCAGGATTGGGATGCCATGGCAGGCTTTAAATGCGCCCAGGGCTGAGCCGCCTCAATCTGAGCTGCCACCGCCAGAATCGTTTCATCCGCGCCCGGTCGTCCGACCAGTTGCACACCAATAGGAACCTGGTTGTCATCAAAGCCCGCCGGTAGGGACAAAGCAGGTAAACCAGTGGCATTGAAAGGCGGACAGGGGGCTACCCAGCGGATTACATTTTCCAAAATCTTGGCGCTACTCAGCTTTTGCCATTCCCCCACCCGAATGGTGGGATGCAAAAAGGTTGGCGTCAGCACCACGTCATAAGGATAGAAATACTGCACAATTTGACGCGATACCCGCTGCAGGTTGGCCATAGCCCTCAGGTAAGCGCCACTGCCAATGCGCCAGGCCCGCCACAGCAGCCAGCGGTTCATTCTCTCCAAAGCAAACCAGGGCACGTTGGACTCTGACACCACACATTGCCAAGCCACGGTAAAGGGCTCAATCAATGCCGATAGGTCGGGGGGCTCTACTGTTTCAACGTGATGGCCCAAGCTTTCTAGCAGCGTAGCCGTCTCTTGAACCTTCGTTTGACAGGTGGGATGGGCTTTACCTAAGGGTGGAAATTCCGTCAAAATACCAATCCGCAATGTGCTAGGCCGCTGCTGAGTCGCCGCTAAAAATGAGTGGTCTGGATTGGGCAACCAGTAGGGGTCACCCACGATATACCCCGCCATCACATCTAGTAGAGCGGCGGTATCGGTCACGGTGCGTCCCAGAGGACCATTGGTGGCCAAGCCATTCAACCGTTCACCCACTGGGGTAAAGCTGACCCGCCCTCGCGAAGGCTTCATGCCTACTAGGCCACAGCAGGAGGCCGGGCCCCGTAAGGAGCCGCCGCCATCAGACCCTTGGGCGATCGCGCAAAGCCCTGCCGCCAGAGCTGATGAGGCTCCACCGCTGGAGCCCCCTGGGGTAAAGTCAAGATTCCAAGGATTGCGAGCTGGCGGAAAGCCAGGGGGTTCTGTGTAGGGCAGAGAACCCAGTTGAGACGTGGCGGTTTTGCCTAGGGTGACGAATCCGGCCTCACGGATGATTGGCATCAAGCCATCGTCTTCCTCAGCAATCCGCTTACGGGCCAGGGCAATGCCATAGGAGCAGGGCACCCCGGCAATCGGATTCAAATCTTTGATCGAGATCGGCACCCCAAAAAAAGGCGGCAGGTCTTCGGGATGGGTGGCTAAATGTTCGGTCTTGGCGCGGGCCTCTGCGATCGCCTGGTCCGCCATCACCCAAACATAGCTGCCCAGTTTTGGGTTCAACTGTTCGATGCGCCGCAGATAGAGTTCCGTCAGCTCTAGGGGAGATATTTCCCGGCGACGGATCAAGTCGGCTTGGTCTAACGCCGAGGTAAAGGCTAAATCAACAGAATCCATTGGATTGAGGCTGCCACAACACCTTGAACAGCATAGGTGGATTTCTGGAACAGACAAGGGCGGATCGCCTGGATGCAGTCCTCTGAATTTTTCTTTATAACAGAGATGGGTCGATGCCCTATGCCCCTGTGCTAGCCATGACTGAATCGTCTGCAAATGCAGTTCCCGTCGAAGATACGCCTCAGCTTTACTTGGCTGAAGAGGCCCAAGCCATTTTGCAAATTGCCATCACCCGTGACGCTGAAGGCGGTGAGTTGACCCGACCCCAACTTTTAGAGATTGCTGCAGAATTGGGCATTTCTGAAACCACCCTCATAGAAGCCGAGAAAACCTGGCAAGTTCAGCGGACTGAGCAGGTTGAGCGCACTGCCTTTAATCAGTTTCGCTTGCAGCGGTTTCAGCACCATGTGATTCGCTACGGGGTCGTGAATGTTTTTTTGATGGCTTTAAACTATTTGGCTGCAGATCGCCTGTCTTGGTCACTCTATATCCTTCTGATTTGGGGGTTAGCTCTGGCCCTCCAGGGGTGGAACACCTTTCGCCCAGATGACTACCAAAACAACGAGGCATTTGATAAATGGCGGCGGCGGCAGCAAATCAAGCGATCGCTCAATCGCTTTATGGATTGGTTGCTGGGTACGTAAAGCAACACTATCCGTTTAGGATGACAGCAGTCTTTCGCTCAAAAGCCATGACCCATGGGTAGAGCTGGTCGCGCCCTCCAGGAAACCCTCGCCACCTACGAACTCAGCCAAAACAAGTTGGCAGTCACCATGGGTATGGAACGAACCGTGGTCTACCGCTGGGTCCATGAATTGGTGGATCCAACCGGTGAAACCATTGTGGAAATTGTGCGGGCCTTAAACCAGCTAGATCCTCAGGCGGCTAAAGCCTTCATTGCCCTATATCTCATTCCTGTGCTGAATGAGCCCTAGGGCGCGTTATCAAGCACGGGTGAAGGTCTGGCTGGGCAAGTCGCCCGCTTCTGTAATATCGTTAGGGGCTGTAACCGTTGCATCACAAGGATTCTAGTTTTAATTGATGAAAGCCCCTAGCGATGCACCCTGCACTCAGTGGCTTTACCAAAAACGGGTTTCTGGATCCCCAGACCAGTCGCTCCCGCCCGGCGCAACTTCCTGAGTAAATTCGAGATGGGTGACGGCACCACTGCCGGGATATTCAACCTCTAGACGGCTGAAGGTGTCATCGCCAAACCCATCAAATTCTCGTAAGGAATTGTCGCCATCAAAGTCGAGATTGACCAAGTAGCTTAGATCACTGAGGTTAAACATGACCGCAGCATCTGTATCGTCCGCGCCAGTGTAAGCGCGAATGTAGCCTTCACCGCGATCGTCATCATCGAAATCGAGGAAGCCAAATGAGTCAAGGGTCACCGCCTCGTCAAACAAGAAGGTAATGATGCCACCACGGGCATCATCATCAGGCGCGCCGAGGGTGCCGTTGTTGCGAGAGCGATGGCTGTTATCTTCCTGGATGATCAGGACATTGCCTTGGGGATCGGTGCCAAAAGCAGAGCCCGTGGCTAGGTCGGTATCACCACCACTGCATTTAGGAAGGCTACCTGAGGTGACTTTAGCAACACAGTCACTGTCAAACAGCCGCAACGGCAAATCACCAGAGCCATCTCGCCGCTGACGGTTTGATTCGACACTAATGTTGAGTCCGTACTCAGCCCATTCGTCGCCTGTAATGAACGCACCCGCCGCGAGTTCCTCAAAATCAATCGTGACGGTTCGCGTGCCTGGCCCTGAGGCCAGTTGAATGCCGTGGGCCGCCAAGGACTGACTCAAAGCCATAGCAGGTGACAAAACTGCTGTACCGAGCAAAAACCAAGAGATACGCATTTTGGGGAACTGAGCTAGAGGACTGGAGTTCAAAGGTGGCACCCGAGTTATTCGCAGCTTGATGCTGACAACTGAGCGTTATGTAGCTGAGAACCAGATTAGCCTCTGTAGTTACACGGGTAAATCACTTTAGGCCAGACTTGATAGAAGCTTTGCAAATATGAAGATCCGTTGGGGAAAACACGCAGGACCTGAGTGATGTTTCTCAACACAAGCCCTGTTTAACCTGACCCTGATCGGTCGCAATCTGAAGAGAGATCCGCTCTAGCACAACGGGGCTGGCCGGGAGACAACCCTGGAGATGGTTATGATGGATAGAGTTAACAAATCTCAATGATTTGCCTCTCCTTGTCTTTTTACCGCCTTTATGACCGTTTTTTCCATTGATGGCCCAGCGCTGAAAGGTTGGATTGAACGACGGCTGTTGTTCGGCCAACCCCTCACCCTTGAACTCACTGCTATCTTGCTGGTGTATTTCGTGCAGGGCATTTTGGGGTTGGCCCGGCTGGCGGTTAGCTTCTTCTTAAAAGATGACCTGGGACTAACGCCTGCAGAAGTCGCGGCATTGACCGGTATCGCCACTGCCCCTTGGACCATCAAACCGCTGTTCGGCTTTATGTCTGATGGGTTGCCGATCTGGGGGTATCGACGGCGACCCTATCTGGTTTTATCCGGGCTGTTAGGGGCGCTGTCATGGGGGGCGATGGCCCTTTGGGTCCACAGCGGTTGGGCGGCGATCGCTGCGCTCACCCTGGGCTCCCTAGCCGTAGCCGTGAGTGATGTGATTGTTGACTCCCTCGTGGTCGAGCGGGCGCGGCAAGAGTCTCAGAGTGACGCCGGTTCTTTGCAGTCTTTGGCTTGGGGGGCATCGGCGATCGGCGGCTTACTCACCGCCTATGCCGGAGGTCTGCTCTTAGAACAGGTCAGCACCCGCACCGTCTTTGCGATCACCGCCACATTCCCGCTGATTGTCTCCGGCGTGGCTTGGCTGATTGCTGAGGATCCGATCACGGAACAGCCCACCTGGCGAGCGATTTGGGTACAGGTTCAGCAGCTCAAAGGCGCGGTCAGCCAAAAAGCGATTTGGATGCCGGCTCTATTTATCTTTCTCTGGCAGGCTACGCCTACTGCAGACTCTGCGTTTTTCTTCTTTACCACCAACGATCTGCATTTTCAGCCCGAGTTTTTAGGCCGTGTCCGTCTGGTGACTAGCATTGCTGCCCTACTCGGCATTTGGATTTTTCAGCGATTTCTCAAGGCCGTCCCGTTCCGCACCATTTTCGCGGTCTCAACGGTGCTATCTACGCTGTTTGGCTTCACCATGCTGTTGCTGGTGACCCACGCTAATCGGGCGATCGGCATTGACGATCAGTGGTTCAGCTTGGGCGACAGCCTGATTTTGACGGTGATGGGCGAGATTTCCTTCATGCCGGTGTTGGTGCTCTCGGCCCGTATCTGCCCCGCGGGTGTCGAAGCCACTTTATTTGCGCTGCTGATGTCGGTGCTGAATTTGGCGGGGCTCCTGTCCCATGAGTTGGGTGCCCTATTGACCCACTGGATTGGCGTCACCGAAACTAATTTCGATCGCCTCTGGATCTTGGTTACCCTCACCAATGCCTCCACATTGCTGCCGCTGCCGCTGCTCTTTCTGCTTCCTGACACCTCGTCCCAAGGGGGCACCCCCCCGCTATCTGAGCTAGAGGCGAAACCCGCCAAAGCTGTCCCGGTGGCTGCGGTACTTGAGTCAGAACCCACGGCCTAGCTACTCGACCTTGAGCTGAATCCATTTTTAAAAACGCCTCTAACACCTCCATATCATGCAGACCCTCACCTCCCCGACATCAGCCTCTTTCACCATGGAAGACTGGCGCAGTGGCTATCGATCGCAACCCCAAGAATTTGACTATTGGATTGACGATATCGAGGGCACAATCCCCCCTGAACTCACCGGCACCCTGTTCCGCAATGGTCCCGGCTTACTCGATATCAATGGTGAAACCCTCAAACATCCCTTTGACGGGGACGGCATGATCAGCCGCATCGCCTTTCGCGGTGGCAAGGCCCACTACCGCAGCCGATATGTGCGCACCGAAGGCTATGTCGCCGAACAAAAAGTCGGCAAACCCCTCTATCGCGGTGTGTTTGGCACCCAAAAGCCTGGCGGATTCTGGGCCAATGCCTTTGATCTACGGCTCAAAAATATTGCCAATACCCATGTGATTTATTGGGGCGATCGCCTCCTGGCTTTATGGGAAGCCGCCAACCCCCACCGTCTCGATCCGAACACCTTGGAAACCCTGGGGCTCGATCATCTTGATGGCCTTCTACAGCCAGGCCAAGCCTTTGCCGCCCATCCCCGCATTGACCCAGGGGATGCGGATCGCCCGTCCCGGTTGGTCAATTTCTCGATCAAAACTGGGCTATCTAGCACCATTACCCTGCTGGAATTCGACACCAGCGGCACCTTGGTCCACAGCTACAGCCACGTAATTCCAGGGTTTGCCTTCATCCACGACTGTGTGATCACCCCTAACTATGTGGTGTTTTTCCAAAATCCGGTCAGCTTTAACCCGCTGATGTTTGTGCTGGGGATGAAAGGCGCAGCAGAATGCATCCAGTTCAACCCCAAGCAGCCGACCAAGATTATTGTCATTCCCAGAGACGGGCAACGCCCCCTCCAAAGGGTGGATGCCCCAGCAAGTTTTGTCTTTCACCATGTCAACGCCTTTGAGCAAGATGACAATCTGGTGATCGACTCCATTGGCTATCGAGACTTCCCCAGCTTGGATGAAGGCATGACCTATCATGATGTCGATTTCGATCAAGTTCCGGCTGGGCAAGTTTTCCGGTTCAATGTCGATTTGGCAGCAGGAACGGCGACCTCCAGTTGCGTCATTGATCGCTCCTGTGAGTTTCCGACCCTACACCCCAACTGTGTCGGCAAAGATTACCGCTATCTCTACATCGGTGCAGCCCACCACGAAACCGGCAATGCCCCCCTACAGGCGCTGCTGAAGCACGATCTTGAGACCGGTACTGAGCAAATCTGGAGCGAAGCCCCGCGCGGGTTTATGGGGGAACCCATCTTTGTCCCCCGTCCTGGCAACACCGTTGAGGATGATGGCTGGGTGCTGTGCCTGACCTACAATGCAGCCCGACAATGCTCAGACCTGATTATTTTGGATGCTCAGCAGATTGCCGCTGGCCCCATTGCCCGCCTAAAGCTCAGCCATCATGTTCCCTATGGCCTCCACGGTAGCTTTGTGAGTGATTACTTTGGCCCCTCCGCAAGTTGAGGGATGATTCAATGGACCTCTTGCATCCATTCTGCTCGCCCCCTAAATCCCCCAATTCTGGGGGACTTTCGAGCCTCTATCAAGGACATTCAGTTTCTGAAAAGCGCAGTTTCCCCCAATTTTGGGGGACGGAAGGGGGCCTTATCCTATCCGTGCAAGAGGTCTAATTAGTAAATAAGTACTCTTCAAAGGTGCGTGGTTCTGGGTAGGGCGTGCCTATATTAAGCGATGGGCATCCGCAAAATCGCTTGAAAGCCTCCATAAACCGCTTCAGTATTTTTGCCGATCGCCCGTTTTGAGGCGCAACATCCAGCCAAAACCGATTCTTTACTAAGAGCTAGAACCACCTTCTAGAAAGGGTTCTGGCTTTTTCTCTAAAAAACATCGAAGCTTTATCGAAATCCATAGTTACTTCATTTAGATCGGCGGATGCGGTGCCTATGATGAGAGGGCGTTGGAAAGCCACACCTCAAGATGAGACTAAGTGAGCTGAAGCATGACAACGGTGGTCGGGGGCGTCCGCTTTTTTCACACCAGGCATCCCTTACTGGTTTATTGATTCACGGAGACGAATGATGGTTAGGCCTTTGAAAACCCTTTTAGTTGGTGCCTCAGTGATAACAGGGCTGAGTGCATTCTCTGGCGCTCCCGCTCTCGCCGCTTCCTTAACTGGGGTCAGCACCACCGGAGACGTGCGCGTATTTGAGCAGATTAGCCCCACAGAACTGCAGCTTGCTGGTGATGCCAGTGACCCAACTGTCATCAATGCTCTGGGCAGTAAAGGTAATGTTGAGCTAGACGACAATATTGATGGTGGGTTTGCCAACGAAACCCCTTCAACCCTAACCGCCAACTTTGATGACGGCAGCAGCATTATGTTTGGTTCGGTTGGTCAAGCCGATTGGTTTGACAATGGCTTGGCTAATGCTTGGACTGATGGCATCTATGGCACTTATACAGCTCAATTTAGTTCTTTAGGACTCTCATCTGGAACTGAGCTTCTGGGCGCGTTAACAACCTCCCTGAGTTCCTATAAGGTCTTCGAGCGTTTGAGCGACCCCAATATCGCCTATGTTGAAAGCGATGGTGGCGAATACTCCTTTGGCCTTGCTGGTCACACCAACTTTGCAACGGGTCTGAGTCTGGATAAGAATAACCCGTACTACGACTTGTTTGCCTCCATGCAAGCGAGTGAAGTCGCCAAGTACAGCCTGGATGGTGGAGCAACTTGGGAATATGCCTACAGCTTTGGTGAGAATTCTGAATCCTCAGGTGTTGTAGAGGTGGGTGATGGTATTTCCCATGCTCGAAACTTCAACTTCACCGTGGGAGAAAAGACAGTTGCCGATGTACCTGAGCCTGCAAGCCTCCTAGGTTTAGCTGCCGTTGGCGGCGTTTTTGCAGCTTCTAAGCGTCGTAAAGCAATCGCTTAAGCTCCCCACTGGGGAGGGTTGGTGCTGATCAGCCCTCCCCAACTGCGCTAGGTTTACAGGCGAACGCGATTATCTGTAGGCAGCATCAACCCAGGCTGTGACGCCAAGCATCACTTCCCGAGCGCATTCAGTACATTCCACTAAACTTCATCAAAGCTTCACAAAAATCCCCTGGAACTTTGCCTAGGGTGATTTTGTGGTGTTTATGATTGGAATGCACTTGAAACGCCATGGCTCAATTTAGAGGTGAGTTGGTTCGGCACTATGAGGGTATCAGTGGCGTCCACTTAAGCATCCCTCTCTGGTCTTATAGATGAATCGCGGAGACAAACAATGGTGAAGCCTTTAAAAACCCTTTTAGTTGGTACGTCAGTGCTCACGGGCCTGAGCCTATTTGCTGGTGCCCCTGCCCTGGCCGCTGACTTGACAGGTGCCTCAGTAGCTGGTGATCACTTAACTTATCTGGTCAATGGCTCTAGCGAGACAGTGATATCTCCAAATAACGCCACGAACTGGCAAGCTGCTCTTGATACTCAGGGGAACATCGAGCTAGGTGGCCAAGGAGGTAGTCCCAACGTATCTGATTTTAATAACCCGACTGTTCTAACTGGCGATGTTGATGGTTTAACAGCTACGTTGAGTAGCTTGACAGCCGTCGACTGGTTTGGGGCTGATGGTATGACCAGTTACGGTGACTCAGATTTTGCAAATTCTTGGTTTGGCGAAGCAACTGCTGAGTATGGTGTGACTGACGCTGTTCTTTTACCTTTGAGCCTCACCCTTGAAACCCTGTTTGATGCCTTTGTCGTTGCACAAGGGTTTCAGCGCTTTAGTGACCCGAATATCGAATCTGTAAGTGGTGATCAAACTAGCGGTTTGGAAATCACATTGGCGGGTCACTTTGATGGCACGCCTCAATTCTTTTCATTTTTAACTGCGGCTCAGCAAGCTGCCGTAAGTGGTTTGCTGGGTGGTGCACCTTTCCAAGTTAGTGAAGTGGTAAAAGTTGACTACAACAGCGAAACTTATTTCGCTTATGGCTTTGATGCAACACAGTCTGGTGTTGTTAGCAAAGATGACAATACATCCCATACTGGCAACTATGTCCTAGACAGAAAGTATGTGCCTAGCGAATCTGTCCCTGAACCTGCAACTGCTTTGAGTTTGCTTGCCGTCGGTGGCCTATTTGCTGCTTCCAAACACAAGGCGGGCGCGACTTAAACCTTAAGTCAATTCATTCCTTGAAGAAGCGGGAGCCAAATGGTTTCCCGCTTTTTTATTGCTAACTGGGGGAAGATTCTATATCCGTATAGCTGCGGTCAAACAACTGCAATGGCTCATAGATAAGGAAGCTTCTTTCTTGTAATCAGTAATGAGCTAGTTTTTGGGCAACCTATCAGGAAAATTGCCTTGGTAACCCGAGAGACTATTTCATAAGAAGGGCGTAAATTCAATCAAGATTGAATCTTTTTATTAGCGTTTTCTTTTGCATTTTGAGGCGTCTGAAAAGCAGCCCACAAGAGGCAGACAATCCCGATATTGATACAAACATCGGCCACGTTAAAGACCGGAAACTGAATCAATCGAAAATCGAGGAAATCGACCACTTCACCAGCAAAGAAGCGATCAATACCATTTCCTACGGCACCGGCAAGGATAAACCCGTAACCTGCCTGCTCCCAGCGATTCGATAATTTAGCAAATGCCCCCACACCCATTAAGGCGATGCTCACTAGCAAAGAGAGCCACTTTAACCACTCGCCATTCTGGCTGAACAAGCTGAAAGCGGCTCCTTTATTGGTTACATAGGTGAAGTGAAAGACCTCTGACCACAGCGGAATTGTGTCGTAGAGTTCAAAAGTTTTCACGACCCAGATTTTCGTGAGCTGATCGAAAATCAAACCTGCGATCGCCAATCCCCAAAACAGTCGATTTTTGAGCCTCATAGTCTCGGTAAAACCAGCCTCAGTAAAATAGGAGACGACGTGTTCCAAAAGCCATGACAGCTACGGCACAGACCCCAATTAGTTGCCCCGGCAAGGGTAAGACGGTGTAGGCCAGGGCCAAAGTCCAGAACGGTTCCACCCCGACTTTGAGCCAACCCCCGAGGCTCGCCACAGCTAAGTAAACCAACCCACAGGCATGAATGATGCCCAGGCCCCATAGGCAACTGTACGCCAATGTTTCCAGTTTAGGGGACGCTTCGAAGGCGAGTTGCCCGCAAATCCAGGCCCCTGGCACAAATCCAAGCAAATAGCCAAAGCTTGGCTCTCTCACATAGTCCAACCCACCCCCTTGGGTAAAGACTGGTAAACCCACATTGGGCAGCAAGAAAAGGCCCAGGGTGAGATAGGCAATTTGAGCCATGGCGCCCGCCCGCCTGCCCCCGAGACAGGCCGCTAATAAGACAGCCCCCACCTGAAAGCTAACCTTCAAGGAATAAAGCTGCAGGCTGATGTTGTCTGCCGTCCAGGGGGTCTCGATGAAGACCACAAAGGCTTCTAACCAGGTAGCTCCAATGGTCAGAACCAAGCCAATTAAGGCCCACAGCAACTCCAGTGGCGAAAACACCCATTCTGTCCCGTCTCGACAAGAGGCCTATTGTACCGTTCTGGGGACGGGACTCGGGGCAGGGATCAGGTGTACAAATCAGCGACGTAATCTCCATAGCCGTTGTAAATCAAGGTGTCCTGTCGCTCCCAGTTAAAGGGATTCGTGCCGGTCCCCACAATACGCTCCGTGGATTGTGACCAGCGGGGATGGGGGACATCCGGCTCTACGTTGGCTTCAAACTTGTACTCATTGGGCGAGATTACGTTCCAATAGGTGGCGGGCTGCTCTGCTACGAACTCGATCTTGACGATGGATTTCCCGCCCTTAAAGCCATACTTCCAAGGCACTACCATGCGAACCGGTGCCCCGTGCTGCTTGGGTAGGGTGCGCCCATAGAGACCGACGGCAAAAAAGGCCAGATCATTGGCCATCTCTTCAATGGTGAGCCCTTCGACGTAAGGCCAGGGGAGGTTTAGGGCAAATTCCCAGGCGGGACCAGGGGTGATTTTTGGGTCATGGAACGTGGTAAACCGCACAAATTTAGCCGCACTAGTGGGTTCCACATCAGCCATCAGTGACGCCATCGGAAACCCAAGCCAGGGCACGACCATGGCCCAAGCTTCCACACAGCGAAACCGATAGACCCGCTCCTCTAGGGGAAAGTGACGGGTGAGGTCATCCAGGTCATATTTGCGCGGGTTTTTCACCAGCCCCCCCACCTCCAGGGTCCAGGGGTCGGTGGGTAGCTTTTGGGCTGCTTGCCAAATATTCTTGGTGCCGCCGAACTCATAGAAGTTGTTGTAGCGACTGGCGTGGATTTGCTCGGTGATGGGACGACCCGCATCCTGAAAATCGGGGTTCTTCGAGAAGTTCTTGAGCGATCGCCCTAGGGTTTTCTTAAGGGCGGGATCAATGTCGCTCTGGTCTTTTCCTTTGGAGCCACAAGCAGTCAGGGTTGTCGCCGAAGCGCCAATGCCAGCGCCGACCAGGGTTTTGATAAATTTACGTCGATTCCAGAAGGCGGCTTCTGGGGTGGCGCGGGACTCGGGCAGTTGCCAGGGTTTGGGGATATGGATAAAAGCCATGGGCGATCGCGGGCTATTGCAAGCTAATTGTTACACTTTTCCCACTGTTGCTGGGGGCAGAAATGTTGTATCTCGGCTGTGCCGTCTGGGCCTTTCCCGGCTGGGTGGGGGACTTTTACCCTGCAAAATCCTCTCCTGGCAAGTTTTTACAGCTTTATGGGGAGCGCCTCACCGCCGTCGAAGGTAACACCACCTTTTATTCCATTCCAGACCAGATCACGGTGAAACGCTGGGCAGCGCAGGTGCCGGAGGGGTTTCGCTTTTGCCCCAAACTGCCCCGCGCTTATTCCCACCAGGGGCCATTGCTCCCTCATCTGCCAGCAGCGCTAAAGTTTCTGGAGATCATGGCCCCTTGGGGCAACAAGTTGGGGCCGGTGTTTATCCAACTGCCCCCCACCTATAGCCCAGCCGCCATGGCGGATTTGAGGGCGTTTTTGCAGGGTTGGCCGGTGCAGACGGTACCGGTGTCGGTGGAGGTGCGTCATCTGGGCTGGTTTCAGCCGGAGCCTGCTCAAGCCCTGAATGTGCTGCTTAAAAGTCTAGGGGTGGGGCGGGTTTTGCTGGATACCCGCCCCATTTATGACCCCATGGAGGACGGGCAAGGTGACCCCCAAATTCAATCAGAGCGGCGCAAGCCCAAGGTGCCACTACAGCCGGTGGTGACAGCGCCCTTTACCCTGGTGCGCTACATTTCCCACCCAGAATTTGATTTGAACGAGCCCTATCTGACGGAATGGGTGGCGCGACTCAATCAATGGCTCAATCAAGGCACGGACGTGTATGTGTTTGTCCACTGCCCCGATGAGGCTCAGTCACCCGAGATCACCCGTCATCTCAACCAACATCTACAGGCGACATACAACAACATAGCCCCACTGCCTTGGGACCAAATCACGCCCGATCCTGCCCAGTTGACTTTGTTTTAGTCTCAATCAAACTCGACGGCGGCAGACATGGTAAGTAGGAAACGTTCCATACTGTTTGGCGTATGGGGTTTTGCCCACATAGTCGCAGCTAAACTCCGTGACCCCAGCGGATGAGGCTAAAGCGGCAAAAGCTTGGCTAGAGTACACCTTGCCGGGTGGTGTGATCGGTTCGATGCGGGCCGTGTGGTTGACGTGGGTACCCATGTAATTTTCGTGGCTGGTGATCGGATCGCAATGGCGAGTGACCGGTCCGGCGTGGAGGGCCATGCGCAACGTCATATTGGGGGGCAGTCCTTTTGTGCTCCAGTCGCTGGTTTGAATCAGGTCGCAAAGTTCCAGCGCAAATAGGCCTGCCTTTTGCACCGTGGCAAAGACAAAGTAGAGGGCATCTCCCCAAGTATTCTGAAACAGGGGCGTATGGTCAGAATCTTCTGAAAACTGTGCAACCGTTCCCAAGAAATGCTGCACAAAGGCCGGAAATTGCTCTTCTCGTAGGTGGGTAAAGTGGACCACGTCAGCAAAGAGCATCGCTCTGATCTCTGGGTTGAAGTCGCCCAAGCTTTCCGGTGAGTTGACCTTGCCGAAAGAATTGAGCGGGGCTGTTTTAGCCTTGGCGCGAGGTGGAACCGCTACTGCAGTATTGGCCTTTAAAAGGGCAGCCAGATCGATGATTTCAACGGAATTAGACCATTGCTGCCAATATTGCACCGCGCTACTGGTGCCGCCAATATCATCACTGGGCTGACCATTCCACACCGACAGGGGCAAAAACTCGGTTCCCAATTGGGTGGCTCGAATTTTGCCCAATCCATGGAGGACCCGATAGGAATATTCGTAGGCGACTTCAACAGCACTGGCGGCTTTGTGGCGGGAGGCGACCACGACTTCGGTGGCCTGCGCCATAACGCGATCAAACCGCTGTCGCCATTGCCCTGTCGGCAAAATATCCACTGCATCGCGAATGAACTGCTGTTGCTCATAGGGCAGCACGATATGAATTTCGCCCTTTAGCTCCAGTAGTGCTTCTAGGAACAAGATGTCGGCTCCACAGGCGGCAGAGGCATAGCCAAAGCGGATGTCGAACTGTTGTAAGCGATCGCGAATAGCCTTATAAACTACCCCTTCCAGCGCAGGGGGAAATCGAGGGACGGGGCGATCCGGGGCATCGATCACATGGCCACAGAAGACGGCTACCCTGGGGATGTTAAACCAGCGGCGAATCAGGCCCAGATCACCCCCCTGATGTTGGATTAGAAGGGAAGCATTGCGACAACTAGAGCTGAGGTCACCAAAGCGGCCCTGTCCGATCTCAATCGCTTGACCATAAAACGCCTCTGCTTCTTCGTAGGCTCCTAGAATTAGGGCGGCTTCACCTAAGGTAGCCAAGATCCAATAGGGCTCATCGGTATCCCCATTAGCATTCAAAGTAGCCAAACATTGGGATTGGATTCGTTGCGCCAGCACCTCGGCCTGCTCACGATAGCCCTGCAGCAACGCCATCGTGGCGGCATTGATACCCGTCCAATGACTTTGACTCAGGTGATAAGCCTGCCCATAACGTTTTGCTGCTAAGGCTAAATGCTGCTGTTGCCGCTGCAGATCAACGGCTTGGCTCCACAGATCCTTGTGGGTACGAGCCAAGAGGCCTAGGGTCTTTTCATCGGTTTGGCCTTGGTCAACCAACTGCTGCAGGAGGGTATTGGCCGCGATGGTTGCACCGCTACGGGCTAAGGCCAAAGCCATCTGTTGTTGAAGGCGTAAGTCCTGAGGCCATTTCTTCAACCCTAAGGACATTACATCGTAGGCAATCAAGGGCTCTCCCGACCGCAGCAGCGCCTTGGCCAGCTTTTGATAAACCTCAATGGAATCAGGCTGCAGGCGAATCGTCTCTCGCTGCAGATGCATCAGGGTAGCCAAATCCAGCGCTGCAGACTGCTGCAAGGTTCGCAAAATTGTCTGCCCATCATCTAGTGAAGATGATGGGGGTGGTGAAGATAAAAAATCTGGGGAATGGCCCATAGATTCAGAGATCTACATACTGAGCGGGATGGGATAAATCACCGGCCATAAAACGAAATGGATACAGGTTTTATAGCCTCTAGCCCTGCTGCTACGCCCTAGGATACTGCTGAGATCTGGAAGCCCATCAAACCTCACCGAATCTTGACCTTTAGAAAAAGGCGGTGCGACTGCTGCTCGTGACAACTGCTGCATTTTCATTGAATCAAGCCTTGGTCAGAGGGTGTTTGGAATAGAACCATTTCAATGGTTTGCCCCTGAAAAGAGCGACTGTTTATCTCGGTAATTTTCTTTTTGTGTAAGAACGTGAAAGCATCCAAAGCCTATTAAAGCCCCGTGCCTATGATGAATATGGCGAGTGAAACCCCTGTGCCTTAAGGCTTTTAGGTGATTGCAACTGTTCGCCGCACCAATTCTGTATCAAATTGCTGGCAGTGCCTAGACAAATATCATGATCGAAAAAATTCTCCTGGCAGATTCTGGCATCGGCAACACCAAAGCCATGATGGAAGTCTTGCTGGAGTTGCCGCTTATTCAACGGGCAGCAGTCACCGCACTCCATGTGGTCCCTTCGCAAACGTCTTCTGAAGATATGACCCGTAAATGGGAGGAAGGGGGCCGTCTGCTCGCCAAGACCGTAAATGACCTCAAGCTCGATCCGACTAAGGTGAATGCTGTTTTGAGGGAAGGGGAGCCCAAAGATGTGGTGCTCACTGTGGCCAATGAAATCGATGCAGGCTTAATTGTGATTGGGTCTCGGGGCCTGCAAGGATTGCGGGCTATCCTTGACAATTCCGTCAGTCAATACGTTTTTCAACTGTCGTCTCGGCCCATGCTGCTGGTTAAAGACGATCTCTATAAAATTCGTCCCATTCGTCGCATATTGGTGGCACTGGATAAATCTGACTCGGCCAAAGAAGGGCTCAAGATCGCCATTAATATGCTGCGAGATAACAAGGGTGAGCTGATTCTGGTGCATTCCATTTCTAACCTTAAGGCCCGACCCTTTGACGAAGTGGAGCCCGATCCTAGCGCTGACCCCATTCTTAAAGCCGCCGCTGCTGAAGCCGGTCGCTACAAGATCCCGTACAAGCTAATTGCGCCAGAAGGTAAAGCAGGGCAACGGATTTGCCAGTTAGCTGAAGAGAAAAATGTGGATCTTTTGATTCTGGGTTCCCCTGACCGTCGCCCCTCGATCGCCAAAGGTCTACCCGATCTAGACCGATTGCTGGGGGGCTCTCTCTCCGACTATGTCCGAATCTATACTCCTTGCCCGGTATTGCTGACCCGCATTAGCGCCTAGCCTGTTCCCATCCCCATGAACTCACCAAGCCCTGTGTAGCACCTGCTGCACAGGGCTTTTGATGGACTATCTACTGCCTAAATAAATGCTCTAGCTCATGGCGGAGGCTGATCACATTTGCGACCCGCGCCACAATTAGGCTGTTTTCTTCAGCCCGGTTAAATTCTTGTTTCCAGTGGCGAATTACGTCTCCTTGGGCCACCCAGAAGTTCACCATTTCTTTGACAACCGCATCCCAATCCCAGTCCGGCCTTTCATGGACCCAATCGGTCGCTTGGATGAAGCTATCTAGGGTGCATTTATAGCTACCCAGATAGGCGCAGCCGCGATCGCGCGTAGATTCAACCTGCTGCTGATGTTTAAAAAAGTTCCAGGCTGGAGAAACGCCGATGATGTCAAAGGTATAGCTCATGCCATCAAACCCATTGAGAGAGCAAACTACATTCTGGAGGGCAGACATTCGATTTGGCTGAGCGGGCATTACAGAGACCTGTGGCCCCACATGTCCCTACAATGCAAATCCCCATGAAAAAAGGCACGGAGTAACCCTGTGCCTCGGGGAACTGTCTTGTTTGCAACCTAGAACCAGAATCATCCCAATGCCCTCTGAGCTGCTTAGCCCCCTAGTAAGAAGAGGACGCTGATAGCCAGTGGCCATAATGCAGCAGATGAATGCTGATAGGCTTCATCCTAGGGAGTTGCTGTTGCAGAAAGTGTTACTGAGTAACGAAAAATGTACCTCTTCAATAATCTCTTACGTTTTAGGTCGCCAGGAAGCCAAATGCTAATCGTCATTGCGTCCCAATAGCCAGTAGGTCATCATCTCTCCCTTCCCCTTCACATCAATCAGTCCCCTTGGCTCAAACCGATATTGGTCCTTAAGCGCCTCGTAGACCTCGCTAGTCACCTGAATGGCATCCGATATGCCTTGGGATTCCATCCGACTGGCAACATTGACCGCATCGCCCCATAGGTCATAGGAGAATTTCTTCAAGCCAATCACCCCTGCCACCACTGGGCCAGTGTGAATGCCGATTCGTAGTTGAAAGGGTGTTCCGTCATTGCGTTTAAAGTGAGCGATCGCCGTTTGCATATTCAGGGCCATTTCCGCGATCGCGGCGGTGTGATTGGGCAGCACATTGGGGAGTCCCCCTACCACCATGTAGGCATCACCGATGGTCTTAATCTTCTCCAATTGATGGCGCTCGGCCAGATGATCAAAGGTAGAAAAAATGTCATTGAGTACATCTACCAATGCCGTCGGCAGCAGGTCTGAGGAAAGGGCCGTGAAGTTGACGATGTCAGCAAACAGGACCGTCGCCTCATCAAAGCGATAGGCGATGGATTTGGCATCTTGCTTGAGCTGTTCAGCAATGGAAGCAGGCAGAATGTTGAGCAATAGTCGCTCCGAGCGCTCTTGCTCGACCCGCAGAGCTTCCTCAATTTCTTTGCGGTCGGTAATGTCTGTCAAAAACCCTTCGACCGCGATCGGTTCTCGCTGCTGTGCCGCTACCCCCACGCCTTTTTCTAAAACCCACTTCTCCTGACCATCGGCGGTCAAAATCCGGTAGGTCATCTGGAAATGGTTGCCGTGGGTCAAGGCTCGGTTGAGTTCCCCTTGTACATAGCTGCGATCGCTAGGATGCACCAATTGCTCAAACGAGATCGGCTCATCGCCTAATAGATCTGCTGGCGCATAGCCGGTCAACTCATAGCAGCCCTCACTCACAAACTCAAAAGACCAATCCGTTAAACAGCGACGCCGGTAAGCCATGCCCGCCAAGTTACCCAGGAGAGTGGCTAGGGTGCGTCGGCTTTCCCGCAGGGCGGCTTCCGCCTGCCGGCGCTGGGTGATATCCGCCACCGTCCCCTCGTAGTAAGAGAGGTTACCCTTGTTGTCCCGCACCGCCCGCACATTTTCCGAGACCCAGATAATCGCCCCATCGGCACGATACACCTGGGATTCAAATTCAAACACCGCCCCCTGCTTATGGAGGCGCTGCAACATCACCCGTCGTCGCGATTCTTCCACATAGAGGCTGTCAATGTTGGTTACCCGAGCCATCACCTCGTCTGGGCTGAGGTAGCCGTACATGCGGGCCAGGGCGGGATTCACACTGAGATAGCGCGCATCGGGGCTGGCTTGAAAAATACCTTCAACGCTATTTTCAAAGATGCTGCGGTACTTTTCTTCCGCCTGCTGCAGGGCTACGTCTGCCCGGCGCTTTTCGGTGATATTTCGAGCCACCCAAATTACTCGGTTATCGGGCATCGGTGACACGATCGCCGTATACCAGGCTGTATTGTCAAAGTCATCAATGGCAGCCCGTCCGCTGGCATCACCCGTGCGGTTCCATTCCCCCACTGGCAAGCTGTATTCCAATCGCACCGGACGACCCGCATTGAGCGCTTGTTGGATGTAGCGCATAAACAAACTGGCTTGATAAGGCGGTAAGACCTCATACACGGTGCTACCGACACGCTCAGTGCGCGGGTCAAATAGCAGTTGGGAGTTGGTGGCCACAATGTTGAGATAGCGACCATCCGCATCGAAGACCGTAATTACATCGGTCATCGCTGCAAATAAGGCCCGCAACTCCGCCTCTGAACTGCGGAGGGCGGCTTCTACCCGGTGGCGCTCTCGGATTTCTGAAAGGAGTCGCTGGTTTGATTCGGTTAGGGCTGCGGTTCGGCGCGTTACCCGTTGCTCCAACTCCTCATTCGCCCGTTGCAAGGCTGCTTCGGCCTCTTTGCGATTGGTGATGTCCTCGACGGTGCCTTCGTAATAGGCTAGATTACCGTCTCTGTCATGGACAGCCCGCGCATTCTCCGCAATCCAAATAATTGAGCCATCCTTGCGATAAACCTGGGACTCAAAATTGGTCACCGCCCCTTCGGTCTGGAGGCAACGGGTAAACTCAATCCGCTGCTGGGGCTCAACATAAAGCTGCTGCTGAATGCTGGTAATACTCACCATCATTTCATCTTGATCGGCGTAGCCATAAATGCGGGCTAGAGCCGGGTTCGCGCTCAAATAATGGCCGTCGGGGGTAGTTTGAAAGATCCCTTCAACGGTGTTCTCAAAGATGTTGCGATACTTAGCTTCGGCCTGACGCAATGCCTCTTCAGCTTGGTTGCGCTCGGTGATATCAATTCCTACCGTAAAGGCCGCTTTGCCCTGGTTATACTTTTGAGCCACGATCAGAAAGCGTCGCTGGGAGCCCCCCACATGGGCACCAATTTCCCGATACCCTTCTTGCTGACTGCTCTGGAAAAAGTCTTGGACGAAATTGATGAATTCTCGACTGGTATGGAGGAAGCCAATGTCTTGGCCAGTGAACGCTTCCACCGGCATGTTGAAGGTTTTAGCCAGGTGCTTATTCACCCCCAAATAACGCAGATCATCACTAATCCAGGAGACGATACCCGGCACCGCATCCAGAATGGCCTGGAGTTGGTCCCGCGCCGATCTCAAGGCGGCTTCGGCCTGATTATGCTCAACAATTTCTGAGACTAAGGTGTCATTGGACTCCCGCAGGGCTGCAGTTTGCTCGGTAAATCGTCGCTCTAAATCGCAATTAGCAGTGCGGGCCTCTTCTAAGGCAACGGTGCGATCGCGCAAGGTCGCCCGTAATTCTAAAACCTCTTGACGCAGAGATATGACTTCTTGGCGCAGGGTAGCCTCACCTTGCCCCTCTGACGGTAGCGGCTCTGAAGAAGCAGGGCGGTCAGTTTGAGACCGTAATCGCTCAGTCATAGTGGTAAATGGTGATATCGAACAACCCAGCGTCACGTTCAGGAACAGGATTAAGAGTGACTTTTGGTGCAACCATGCAAAAAAAGCCTCGCCGATGTCGGGGCTTTTTCGGGTTGACTCAGTTTGAAGTCACGCCTTTAGCTGTTGCTACAGCGCCGTTGTTACAGCGCCGTTGTTACAGTTATTAATCCAAACGGTTAAGTAGCGAATCCGGTCAATTCTGATGGGGTTTACAGACGGGTGATGCAGCCCTCAAGCCTGTTGCTCATAGCTCCTATTGTGGCTTGAATTATGAGTTTTGTGGGAATAAGGTTAGTTTGCCCCAAAACTGTCCTTGTTTCCCTATGATTAGCAGGGCGACGTGGAATCATATCGATATCTCGTTTGTAAATCTGAGGCTGCAAATACCTGTGAAAGCGTTGGTGTTAGGGAGTGGGGGACGGGAGCATGCTCTGGCCTGGAAATTGCTACAGTCTCCTCGCATTGAGGAAGTGGTCTGCATCCCAGGCAATGGTGGTACAGCGACGCTACCGGGGTGTCGCAACGTTGCCCTCACCCTAGATGACGTCGAGGGCATTGCCCGAGTGGCCTTGGTTAATAACCTAGCTCTAGTGGTTGTCGGTCCTGAGCAGCCTTTGGCTGACGGCATCACTGATCGCTTGCAAGCCGAAGGGCTAGCGGTTTTTGGTCCGACCCAAGTCGGTGCCCAAATCGAAGCGAGTAAGGCTTGGGCTAAAGCCCTGATGGCTGAAGCTAAGATTCCGACCGCTCAATCAGCCGTCTTTACCGAAGCTGAGTCTGCGATTTCCTATGTGCAGCGCCAAGGCGCGCCGATCGTCATCAAAGCCGACGGTCTAGCCGCTGGCAAGGGGGTCACCGTTGCCCAAACGTTGGAAGCAGCCATTGATGCGATTAAAGCTGCCTTTGGGGGGCAGTTTGGGGCAGCAGGGCGACAGGTGGTGGTCGAAGACTTTTTGACCGGCCAAGAGGTATCTGTGCTGGCCGTGACCGATGGCCACACCATTCGACCCTTGCTGCCTGCCCAAGACCATAAACAAATTGGCGAAGGAGATACCGGTCCTAATACAGGCGGGATGGGGGCCTATGCACCCACGCCCATCGTGTCGCCAGAATTATTGGACCGTATTCAAACCACGATTCTGGAACCGGCGATCGCGACTTTGCAAAAGCGCGGCATTGATTATCGAGGCGTGCTCTATGCAGGGTTAATGATTACCCCCAGCGGTGACCCAATGGTGATTGAGTTCAACTGCCGCTTTGGGGATCCAGAAACGCAAGTGGTTTTGCCCCTGCTCGAAACCCCCTTAGATGAAATTTTGCTGGCCTGTATTGAACAGCGTCTCGCCGAGCTACCCCCGATTGAATGGCAGCCTCAGTCTGCGGCCTGTGTTGTAGCTGCAGCAGAGGGCTATCCCGGCAGCTATGCCAAAGGACTCCCCATTAGCAGTCTTGACAAAGCTGAAGAGGCTGGAGCCGTGATCTTTCACAGTGGAACCCAAGTCAAGCAAGGGCAACTGGTCAGCAATGGCGGGCGAGTACTGGGGGTTATGGCCCAGGGAGATAGCTTTAACGAAGCCTTGGCTCAAGCCTATGAGGCGATCGCTCAAGTCACATTTGAGGGGTGTTATTACCGCCGCGATATTGGCTTTCGAATCCAAACCCCTGCAGCCGAATAGTGGCTTTGGCCAATTCAGAGATGCACAGCAACCGTGTCACAATAAGAAATGACAACGGCACCTAGCGATCTAGGGGCTGTCATCAACTAAACTGAGAACCCTTGTGGTGCAACGGTTACAGCCCCTGTCAATAATATAGGAAAGGGCGCGGTCAACTTGCCAAGCAAGGCTTTCGTAAGTAATTGATGACGCGCCCCATAGCGTCGAGTGAGCCGATTTAAGCGCATTTCATCCCAGCAGGGTCTCCTGGCAGTGACAGGTTTGATTAAGCTACTGACTGATCTACGTGTATTAATGGCCCAGTGGTGGGGAGATTTCACCCTGCAAACGCGCTTGATGGCAGGAATCACCCTGGTGGTTTCTCTGCTGATGAGCGCACTCACCTTTTGGGCCGTCAACTCTATTCAGCATGATGCCCGTCTCAACGACACGCGATTTGGCCGGGATTTAGGTCTATTACTTGCCGCTAACGTTGCGCCCCTTGTCGCCCAAGACGATCGCCGTGACCTGGCGCGGTTCTCCTACAGTTTCTACCAGAGCACCTCAAGCGTTCGCTACATGCTTTATGCCGATGAAGATGGCTCCATCTTTTTCGGCATTCCCTACTCTGAGGCTGCCGTTCAAAACTCGCTCACCCTGAGGCGGCGCATGCAGTTGCCGCCTGAATATGCCAGAAATGCCGAGCTTCCCTTCGTTCGTCAGCATCTAACCCCTGGCGGTGAAGTGACTGATGTTTTTGTGCCCCTCAACTACGACGGCAAGTATCTCGGCATTCTGGCTTTAGGCATTAATCCCAATGCCACAGTGGTGGCCTCTTCCCACCTCACCCGTGATGTCACCGTTGCCGTCTTTGTCTCGATCTGGGTGATGGTGATTTTAGGGGCCGTCTTCAATGCCTTAACCATTACCCAGCCCATCAAAGAATTGTTGACTGGGGTACGCAATATTGCCACCGGCAACTTTAAGCAGCGCATTGATCTGCCCCTGGGGGGTGAGCTGGGTGAACTCATCGTCAGCTTTAACGACATGGCGGAACGCCTAGAGCGTTATGAAGAGCAAAATATCGAAGAACTCACCGCCGAAAAAGCCAAGCTGGAAACCTTGGTTTCTACCATTGCAGATGGGGCGATTTTGATTGATACCGAAATGCAAATGGTCTTAGTGAACCCCACCGCTCGTCGCCTATTTGGCTGGGATAAAAAAGACCTGTCTGGCGCAAGTGCCCTAGAGCACTTTCCCATGGCCATGCGGACCAAAATCACCCGCCCCCTCTTTCTGGCCGTCTCCGGGGAAACGGAGGTTACCGAATTTCGCGTCAACGTCCCAGAGCCCACCCCCCGCACCTTGCGTGTGCTGCTGAATACGGTGCTCGATCAGGCTAGGGAAAATGTCAAAGGCATTGCCATAACCGTGCAGGACATTACCCGCGAGGTGGCCTTAAACGAGGCCAAGAGTCAATTCATTAGTAACGTGTCCCACGAGCTGCGCACGCCATTGTTCAACATCAAATCTTTTATTGAAACCCTGAACGAGTATGGCGAAGAACTCAGCGAAGAAGAGCGACGCGAGTTCTTAGAGACCGCGAATCACGAAACCGATCGCCTCACCCGGCTGGTTAATGACGTTTTGGACTTGTCTCGATTAGAGTCCAATCGCCGCTATCGATTTGACGCAGTGGATGTCTCTCAACCGATTGAGCAGACCCTGCGCACCTATCAGCTCAACGCTCGGGATAAGCAAATCACCCTAGAGCATCACATTGAGTCGGAGCTACCCTCCCTACGCGGCAACTATGATTTGCTGCTGCAGGTTTTTGTCAACTTAGTTGGCAACGCCCTGAAATTCACCCAGGCAGAAGGCCGCGTTGCCATCCGAGCCTATCGTTTTCCTCTAACACCCCCGGATGCAGACTCTCCAGACGCTGGCGTAAGCTACGTGCGGATCGAGGTCGCCGATACTGGAGCAGGCATTGCTCAGGAGGATCAGCAGGCCATCTTCGATCGCTTTTTCCGAGTAGAAAATCGGGTACATACCTTAGAGGGCACTGGGCTGGGCCTTTCGATTGTCAAAAACATCATTGAAAAGCACAGCAGCCAGACCCACTTGATTAGCGAAGTCGGAGTGGGCACCACGTTCTGGTTTGACTTAGCGATTTATCGAGAGGATGCGGCTGAGACCCTAACCCCGACAATGCCCGCTGCCACGGAAGAGGCGCTCGCCCCCGTCGGCACCGATAGCCCTTAGGGCTGATATGTGGATGATTGCCCCTGGGAGTTCGCCAGCAAAGGAGATCGCGTTGCTGGCCGCGAGTCAACTGCGGGCTCTGCAGCAGAAAACCTACTCAAGCGGGGACGTTCTGGTAGAGTATGGGGTGCTTTACTGATCAAGACGTGTCTAAACCGTGGTTACCGTCTCCTCGATTACTCTGCTGCTGCGTAACATTTTGTATTACGCCTTGCCCAGCACAGCGCTCAAAGCGGGGCAGATGCAGGCAAAAACCCTCGTTAACGAGCCGATCTTGTTGGGGCGTACCCAAGCAGGACGCGCCTTTGCCATTCGTGATCTCTGCCCTCATCGCGCCGTACCCTTGAGCTGCGGTTGGTTCAATGGTGAGGATGTGCAATGTTGCTATCACGGCTGGCGCTTCAACCCCGAGGGGCACTGTACTGAAATTCCCTCGCTGATGGACGATCAGCAGATGGACCTCAGTCGCTTTAACGTGCAGGCTTACGAGGTTAAGGAAGTTCAAGGCAATCTGTGGATTTATTTGCCGGAGGGCAATCGCAAAGCCCGTCCCCCTCGGTTTGACGTACCCAGGGTGCCTGGATTTCCAGATGATGCCCAACCCAAAATTTCTTACACCGTCACCTTTCCCTGTTTTATTGACCATGCCGTGGTGGGCTTGATGGATCCAGCCCATTCCCCCTTTGTGCATCGGGCTTGGTGGTGGCGAGATGAGGCGCTTAATCCGGAGATTAAGTGGTTTGATCCGTCGCCCTATGGGTTCACCATGCGTAAGCATCACATGGCGAACATGGGACGTGGTTATTGGTTGATCGGCGGCATTCCAGACAATGAAATTCGCTTTTATCTCCCTGGCATCCGCACCGAAGAAACTACGACGGCCAAGTATCGAGCCGTGAATTTGACGGCCATGACGCCCCTATCCGATACGGAAACAGAAGTTACCTTTCAGTTTTACTGGGATATTCCTTGGGGCTTTCTTTTAAAACCGATTTTGACTTACATGATCCCCAGTTTTTTGGGGCAAGATCGAGACGTGGTCATCAAGCAACAGGTAGGTTTAAAGCATGATCCCGTTCTGCGATTAATCAAAGACTCTGACACCCTGGCCCGCTGGTACTATCAACTCAAAAATGAATACCAGCGATCGCAGGATGAAAATCGCGACTTTGTTTCCCCGGTCAAAACCCAACAATTGCGGTGGATGGCTTAGGTCGCGTTATCAACACCGGGTGAAAGCCTTACTGGGAAAGTATTGCCGCGCCCGCCCCTATAATATTGTTAGGGGCTGTAACCATTGCACCACAAGAATCCTAGTTTTAATTAATGATAGCCCCTAGGGCCGAAGGGTTATTTATGATGCCATCGGAGCCCCCGTAATTGCACCAGCGATGAAATTGTCAAACTTTATCCAAAAATCACCGTATTTCTGTTGATAAACCAGTGTTGTTCGATAAATTCGCTGTTATCATCAATGGCGCTTAGGTTCCAACTGACGCTTGAGGGTTACTAAACCCTAGCTATATCCAAACCCGTAGTTTGCACTGCGGTAAAAACTTAGGCTTACAAACTTGGGTGTGGTTTGCATCTGCCGCTCTCCTTGAAAACGAGGCATACCGTAAGATGAGCGCTACTTTGGACGCGTCCCGATCCACCGCCCTGAAGGCTGAGGCCGCTGCAGGACATTTTCGCGCGATCGCCCTCTGGCTCAACCAACCCCTCGCGCCCCATCAGCTTTATGTGCAGGTCCAAGCTGAACGGCCCGGTTGCCTTTACTTACGCGTGGAGTTTGAGCACCCCCCCGAGTTTGAGCACCTGAGCCGCTTCATTTGTCATCGTATTTGGCAACTCGACTCCCCCCTAATTGAGGGAATTCACTTGGTCATGCGCCCCATTGGCCAAACCCATAATCAATATGACCGCCGGATACGGGTCCTCACCCCAGCTTTAAGGCAGCACCCTTCGGCGACTTCACCACTGCCCCCACGTCTCAATCGTCCTAGACAATCTTTTCGGCCTCGGCACCTCCAGCAGCGTCCTGCCCTCAAAACCCTGCGCGCTTTTATGCTGTCAGGCTCAGCGGTTGCTGCTTTCATCTTGGGTTGTGCCGTTGAGGTAGTGCTATCAGGTAGCACCGGGCCATCCCTGCCCTTCCAACGCCAGGTGACAGCCCCATTCACCGTGTCGCCTCAAGAACCCGCCACTGAGGCTCTCACCGTATCTCACCCTGCCCGTGCTGAAGATCGCCCCCGAGTGGTGAGTGCCGCTTTAGAACCCGTTGCCGTTATTCCCCATGAGGTGATCACCAACCCAGACCCAACCGTAACCTTGGTTTTTGGCGGTGATGTCACCTTAGATGATTTGCCCTACCGCGATCTCACCCCTGATCAGCAGCTCTTAGCAGGGGTCAACGCCTATCAACAGGCCGATGTGGCGATGGTAAGCCTAAATAACCCGCTGGCGATCGCCGGCACCTCCCTCGAAGAAGACTTTATTCAACGACAGCGCCCCGACGCCATCAACCTACTCAAGGCTGGGGGAGTCGATATTGTTGACCTCTCCAGCGAAAACACCATGACCTTCGGGGCTCAAGGGCTGTCAGAAACCCTAGAGACCCTAGACCGCCACGGCATATACCGCATCGGTGCAGGTCGCCATGAGCGCGAGGCCCGTCGCCCTGAGATCTTAGATGTCAAGGGGCAGCGCATTGCCTACCTGAGCTACAACCAAGCAGATTTTGCCCAAGCCTATGGCGACATCGGCGGGATCAATTCCCTCGTGAAACAGAATCTGGTCGAAGACATTCGCGCCATTCGCGATGAAGTGGATTGGCTGGTGGTGAATTATCGCTGGCAAGCGGATTTAGCCGAAGAACCTGCTGATTGGCAAACAAACTTAGCCCGTCTCGCCATCGATCAGGGCGCAGATGTGGTGATCGGTCACCATCCTGAGCAGTTGCAGGGCACTGAAATTTATCGGGGCCGTCCCATCGCCTACTCTCTGGGGGATTTGGTCTTTAGATCAACGGGTGATCAGGAGGCTGATGAAACGGCAGTTTTAAAAGTGTCGCTGAGCGATCGCCAAATGAAGGTGGAACTATTGCCCGTTGTGGTCCACGAAGGCCAACCCCACCAGGCTGTGGGTGCTAAAGCGGATGCTATTTTGCAAAGAATTCAGGCCATCTCTCAGCCCTTCCCCGTCCCTATGGAACCGGTGATGGTGCTGGATATTCGCCCTGGTGTCACCGCAACCCCAGAGGACGCGCCGACCGCACCCGACGGTTCCTTTGTGACCCCAGCAGAACAGACCCCCGGAACATCAGCCCCCGGAATATTAGAGGTTGCGCCTAAGGTGACTTCTCCCTCAGAACGTGAGCAGTCAGCCCCTGATCTAGACATGACAGACCTAGAAGAGTGGGGGCCTAAAACTGGACCTGCGGAAGAATTTGCCCCCATTCCAGAAGTGGAATCCTCCTTCCCTCCAGACCCAGCACCCACCACTTCGGTACTGCCCACATCCGAATCGGCTGAAACCCTCTCCGAAGGCCAGGGCGATGCTGATGAACCCGTGGATGCTGAATCGGTGAGTGAGCCCTTTCCTGACCAAAAGGTTCATGAACCAATTGAGCCAGAACTGCCCGAGGCAATTTCGCCCCATGGTGAACCCTTAGTGGGTCCCTTAAGTTTAGACACCACCGAACCAGAACCGAGGGTCGTTGGCATAGCCGCTCCGAAGGGGCTAGACCAGTCCTCTAGGAGCGTCGCCCATGCTCAACTAGAACTCGGGTTGCCGTCAACCAAAGTGTTTCCACCGGCGAAATTCAACGCAGTTCTCCCTAACCTGACCGCTTTAGCAGATTCCCGCCCCACCGAAACGCCCTAGTTTGAACAACTGGGGGCTGTGGACAATCAAGGTCAGACTTCCTGATATGAGAGAGTTACAGCCCCTAGCCTGATTCAGTAAAGCGGGCGTGGTCATG
>ERZ1740060.256-NODE-256-length-39336-cov-8.771671_pt1 | contig 39336 bp, 34 predicted proteins | sample MGYA00581743_ERZ1740060 | MGnify/ENA primary metagenome ERZ1740060 (study PRJEB43018, sample SAMN04849235) | marine metagenome | isolation source: floating plastic debris | place: Pacific Ocean | collected 2008-08-27 | study: EMG produced TPA metagenomics assembly...
ACACAACTCAACTCCTTATTTATTTTCCTCTCACTGAAGTTTGCCAAGTCGTGTGTCATAGATACCTTTGTGACCGCGTCCCGTATTCGGAGCGATGAAAAAGCCACTCGAACCTGGACCCTGGAGGGCTTCGGTCATTTCTTTAATATTGTGGCCAATGCCAAAAACGGTGCGGTACATGTGACCGGCAATAATAAAGATGACGGCGATCGCCAGATGGTGATGGGCCATGTCCGTCAGCCAGAGGGATTCCGTCTGGGGATGAAAGCCCCCCAAAAAGGTGAGAATGGCGGTGCCCGCCCCCTGACTCGTGTTAAAGAGATGGTCTACCGTATCGGGATTTTGGGCATAGGCCCCCCAGTTGCCGGTAAAGAAGGGCGTCAGTCCTTCTGGATGGGGACGCACAGCAAGGAAGTTATCCCACCCGACATGCTGCCCCCGCGATTCGGGAATCGCCACATGCACCAAGTGCCCTGTCCACGCCAGGGCACTGACCCCAAAGAGACCGGCCAGGTGGTGGTTCAGCCGTGATTCAGCATTCTTGAACCAGGCCAAACTAGGCCGGAACTTAGGTTGCAGGTGCAGCCACCCGGCATAGAGCATGACGCTGGCCAGCAGCAGCAAAAATAGCGAACCCACAAACAAGTCAGTGTTGGTGCGCATACCGATGGTGTACCACCAGTGATACACCCCGGAGTAGCAAATATCGACCGGATTCCGGGCTCCGGCTTGGGTGTAAGCTTCGATCACCGCTGGGCCAAATTGGGCATCCCAAATGGCATGGGCAATGGGTCTAGTATTCAGCGGATCTTGAATCCACTGTTCAAAGTTGCCTTGCCAAGCCACATGAAACAAGATGCCAGATATCCACAAAAAGATAATGGCGAGATGACCAAAGTGGGAGGCAAAAATCCGCTGATACAGATTTTCCTCCGTCATCCCATCGTGACTCTCAAAGTCATGGGCTGTGGCGATCGCATAAAAGATGCGGCGAGTGGTCGGATCTCGCTGCAAATCCTGACTAAATTTCGGAAATTTTGTCGCCATAATTGCAATTGGGTTAAAAGACAGATGTCAAACAGGGGGGGCAGGCATGGCGATGCCATGCCCGTATCCGCTACCCCACTGCCGCCATGCGGGCTAGGAAAAAGGCCCAGGTAGTGACAATACCGCCCAAGAGATAATGGGCTACTCCCACCGCGCGGCCTTGGGTGATACTCAGCGCACGGGGTTGAATCACCGTCGTGATTCGCAGTTTGTTGTGGGCCCACACGATAGACTCAATCAGCTCTTGCCAGTAGCCGCGACCACTGAACAAGAACATCAAGCTGAACCCAAAGACGAAGTGCCCTGCCAAGAAGAGCAGACCATAGGCAGATAGTGCCGACCCGTAGGAGCCAATCACCTGCGACGCCTGGGACCAGAGAAAGTCGCGCAGCCAGCCATTATTGGTAATGGATGATTGGGCAAAATTGCCAGCGGTGATATGGGAGATCGTGCCGTCGGCATTCACCGTGCCCCACACGTCTGACTGCATCTTCCAAAAGAAGTGGAAAATCACAATCGACAGGCAGTTATACATCCAGAACAGCCCCAGAAAGACATGATCCCAAGCGGAAACTTGGCAGGTGCCACCGCGACCGGGGCCATCGCAGGGGAAGCGAAAACCCAACTTACCCTTGTCAGGAATCAAGCGCGAATTGCGGGAGAACAGCACCCCCTTGAGCAGCACCAACACCGTCACGTGAATGGTGAAGGCATGGATGTGGTGAATCAGGAAATCAGCAGTCCCGAGTTGGATGGGCATCATCGCCACCTTGCCGCCGACTGCCACGACTCCACCGCCAAAGGCATGGCTGATGGGGTTCATGATGCCGGGCACTGTTGTCCCCAAGCCGACCAAGTCGATGTTGCGCGCCCCGCCGAACACATCGCCTAACGGCTGAGCCGCCTGCACTGCTGGGTTATTGATGGCTATGGTGTGGATGTGCTGAATCCACTGGGCAAACACCGGCTGGAGCTGAATCCCCGTATCGGAAAACATGTCCTGCGGGCGACCAAAGGCTCGCATGGTGTCGTTGTGACAGTACATGGCAAAGCTGTGGAAGCCTAAGAACTGGCAGACCCAAACCAGGTGAGAAATGATAGCGTCGCGGTGACGCAGCACCCGATCCAGCACGTTGTTGACGTGATCAGCGGGGTTATAGTCCCGCACTAGGAAGATCCCGGCATGGGCCGCCCCGCCGACAATGCAGAATCCAGCAATCCACACATGGTGGGTAAACAGCGAGGTCACCGTGGCATAGTCAGTGGCCAGGTAAGGATAGGGCGGCATCGCATACATATGATGGGCCACTAGCAGGCTGGCCGTGCCAAATTGAACCAGGTGAATGGCGAGATTGGCGTGCCACGACGTCTCAAAGATCTTGTCGAGCCCCCGGTGCCCCACTGGCCCAATGAAATTGAACAAGGGGAACATCTTGGGCGTGCGGGCATCATCCAACAGTTCGCGAAAACTATGGCCAATGCCCCAGTTGGTGCGGTAAAAATGACCCGCAATGATAAACAGGACGGCGATCGCCACGTGGTGGTGGGCAATATCGGTCATCCACAGCCCGCCCGTTACCGGATTTAGCCCCCCCCTAAAGGTGAGAAAATCGGTATAGGCCGACCAATTTAAGGTGAAAAACGGCTTCACACCCTGGGCAAAGCTGGGAAATAGCTCTACCATCAGGCTCTTATCGAGAATAAACTCGTGGGGCAACGGCACGTTTTGCGGCAATACCCCTGCATCCATCAGCCGATTGGTTGGCACCGCCACATGGATTAAGTGACCCGCCCAACCCAAACTGCCCAGCCCCAGCAGCCCAGCCAGGTGATGGTTCATCATCGATTCCCAATTGCGGAACCACTCTAGCTTGGGGGCTCTCATGTGATAGTGAAACCAGCCCGCAAACAGCATGATTGCGGCCATCACCAAGGCACCCATCGCCGTCCAAAAAAGCTGGAACTCATGGGTGAACCCTTGTCCCCGCCACATTTGAAACAGGCCAGAGGTAATTTGAATGCCCTGGAAGCCGCCACCGACATCGGCGTTCAAAATCTCCTGACCGACGAGCGGCCAGACGATTTGGGCACTAGGCTTAATGTTGGTGGGGTCGGCCATCCAAGCCGAAAAGTTAGAAAATCTCGCGCCATGAAAATGCATGCCGCTCAGCCAGATAAAGATGATTGCCAGGTGTCCAAAGTGAGCCGAGAAGATTTTGCGAGAAACATCTTCTAAATCACTGGTATGGCTATCAAAGTCATGGGCATCGGCATGGAGGTTCCAAATCCAGGTCGTGGTTTTGGGACCTCGGGCCAGAGTGCGATCAAAATGGCCCGGCTTGGCCCACTTCTCAAAGGAGGTAGGGACCGGATTTTGATCGACATTGACCTGAACCGGTTGCCTCTGCTTTGGAGGACTCTTGGTCATTAAAACCTCCCACATTTGCTAAACAAAAAAGTTGATAATGACAGCCCCGCAAATCAAGAGGTAAATGACGTCAGGCGAGGCATTACGGCGGTCAAGAAAAAACGGCCCGATAGCGAAGCGCTATGAAGGTGGGGCCGGTGACTGGCGCGATGAGAGCGGCACGAGCAGTTCTGGAGCGTCAGCAACAGTTAAAGACTCAGGAAAGGTCGTGGTTTCTTCTACAGCGAGGGCACGAATTCCCTGATTGGCCTGAGTGACGACGTCGGCCCAAGTAGGAACAACGGCTTTTTGGCCATAGCTCGACCCCACCGGACTGTTCCCCACCTGATCGAAGCCAAAGGCTGCCATATCAATGCCCATAGCCGCAGACCAAATGCCTGCTACCGGAAAGGCCGCTAAAAAGAAGTGCAGCGATCTCGAGGACCGAAAGCTGGCCCCTGGCCACAGCACCTTTTGCTGATTGGCTTGAATGTGCTCAAAGCTGTAGGCGGGGATAGGCGTCCTAGCCCAGCGTGGTTTGCGAAACGAGGTGAGCTTGTCACCCTCAGGCTGGCGAAGCAGGGCAGAGGTCACCAAAGAGCCGTGGGCGGCACACAACAGAGACCCCCCAAACACGCCAATCACCCCTACCTGATGCAGTGGGTTGGCCAGGATATTGTGATCGGCCTGAAACTGCAACATGAACGTGAACGTACCAGAGATCCCCAAAGGCATGCCTGAGGAGAAACCACCTTGCCCGATTGGGTAAATCAGCAGCACTGAAAAGGCCGCCGCAACCGGTGCGGTGAAGGCCAGCGAGATCCACGGACGCATGCCCAGACGGTAGCTCAGCTCCCATTCCCGATCTTGGTAGGCAATGATGCCAATCAAAAAGTGCAGCACGATGAGTTGGTAAGGTCCGCCGTTAACCAACCATTCATTAAGAGACGCGGCTTCCCAAAGGGGATAAAAGTGTAGACCCACTGCCGGAGAAGTCGGCACAACCGCCGCCGTGATTAGGTTATTGCCGTCGAGTAGTGACCCCGACATTAGGTGCCCAGTGCCGTTAATATCCACCGCCGGAGCTAGCACAAACGCCAGCACAAAAACAATCGCAGCAGTCGACAAGGTGGGAATCATCAAGATCCCAAACCAACCGATATAAATACGGTTTTCAGTACTCGTCACCCAACGACAAAAACGTTCCCAAGGATGAACCTTGGGGGTTGCCAACGTTTCGTCAGCAGGTCTGGAAGGAACTGACGTAACTTCATCTAAAGGTCTGCTCGAGTTGGGCAAGCCTTTTAGTTGGTCAGGACGATCAAGGGCGATCGCTCTACCAAACTGTGTCATCTTAAAGCTCCTAAAATCACGTTTTTGAATGCCAAAATCTGCTTATACTGCTCCAAAAGAGCAGCACAAAACTTGCCTATTGGCATGGGAAATCATGAAGAGTCCCCAACCGAAACAACCCCATTTAGACCAGAAGCTTTAACGGCTTTCTGTAATGGTGTTCTCTCAATTGATGAAGCAAGACTAAAGAGAAAAAATGAAGAACTAATGAAGGCCACCTTTCACTTTAGGAAAAGTTACAGGCATCAGCAGATATCGTTGCTTTTTAAGCTGTGTAAGCGTTTTCTTGGCTTCCTTTTCGCCGCCACCGCACAATGGGCTGATTCCCCCAGAATTCATCAGAACTCGCTTAAAAATTCACACTAATATAGCTAAACGCAGCAAGACTCAAGTCATATAAGCTGCTGAAAGCTCTACGAGCCAATCAGTTCAGAGGCTATTTGAAAAGTTCTCTGGATCTCGTTTCGCTACATGGATCACCCAAAATAGGCAGCGGTAGCATCAAGGCTTCAGCCAATCCCCTTTTTAAACAGCCTCCCAGGCGGAGCAAAGCTCTCTTCCCTACAGGCTTTGAATAGACCGATAGCGACCGGGTCCTTATTCTGTAGTTTTCATAGATAGTCGGCTTAGCATTCCGCCACCCGTTAATGACTCGACCTCTTTAGGTCTATTAGTCTTAATTTTTGCTTTTTTAATCTTTAGAAATTCAGCGCTGACAGATTCTAAATTCAAATTTCAAGAAAATCTATGCAAATGATTTTTAGCTCAATAAATTATGATATTTTTATGCTGTTGATAAACTGCTTTAAGGAGAAGAAATGCTTTATACTTCGAAAAAAATAGTGGCTAGATATTTTATTCTTCCACTCTGCGCAGGAATGATTGCAATAACCTTTTGGACAGGCGTCGCGATGGCGGCTTCTATCGATAAAGTGACCCGCACTATTCCTTTAAATGCCGAAGGCAGACAAACAACTTTGACGACCAACCAGTTAGCAATTGGTCAACGTAAATTTAACGGTAGCTGTGCCTCGTGCCACTTAGATGGCGTGACTAAAACCAACCCTATCGTTGATTTAAGCCCCGGAAGTTTAGCCTTGGCAACGCCGCCGCGCAACACTGTTGCCAGCATCGTCGATTATCTGGAAAATCCCACGACCTATGACGGCTTACAAGACCTGTCGAAATTCCATCCCTCGACTCAACGAACGGATCTATTTCCTAAGATGCGTGACCTAAGCAAAGATGACCTGACCGCGATTGCCGGGCACATTTTGGTGCAACCTAAAATCGTTGGAGATCAGTGGGCCGGAGGGAAACCCAAACGATAATTTCTATAATCAGCCCCCAGGATTTACAAATTCTGGGGGCTGATTGTGTTTACCGCATTAGCGCTGAATAAACTGCATCGCCGCGATCGCACCAAGAAAGAACACGGTAGGAATCGCTAGGGTATGTACCGCTAGCCACCTAACAGTGAAAATCGGATAGTTAATCTCAGATGAACGATTTACATTCGTCATGGTTGTAGTCTTATTGTTGAATGAATGTCTAATGGACTGCGACAGCAGTTGGCTTATCTGGGGGCGCTGTCAGAAACAACAGCGCCGGTGAATGTAAGGGGAGTGGGCTGTCCATAGTTGGTCTATTCCCGCCAAACTCAACTAGGGGCTGTGGACAATTAAAGCTAGGTTCCTTGCCGCAAGGCGGTTACAGCCCCTAGCTTGATTCATTAGAACGGGCTCATGCCTACCCAGTCAGGGTTTTGCCGTTGATTGTCCACACGCCCTAGATGGTTTCCGGTTCAATGCGACCATAAAAGTGGCCTTGAATTTTGACGTCCATAACTTCTTTGGAACCAAAGTCAGTATCCGAAGGTTGTGCGCTCTCAAACAAACCGGCAACTTCGCCCGTTGCTTGGTTGACCCGGTTAATCTGCAAGGAAATGGTCCCTTGGTCAATATCAAATACCTTTGTGTTCGGGCGAGCATATTCTTCACTGTCAGCATTGACGGGTAGCCCGACGGCCGCATCGTAGCCCATCGACAGACCACGCCCTTTAGGATCAATAAAACTTGAGGTGCGATAAGGCGGCACATCAAACGTACCGACCAAACGACTAGAGGTGCTGAGACGACCGGAGGAATCTTGATTTTGAGCCACTAATCCCTTGATGGTGAATAACAGTGGCACCCGTTCACCATCGGGGAGCTGTACCGTCACCGGCTGAAAATCAAAGCCCCCCTGCTCGCTAAAGGTCAGCATGCCGTTAGAGTCAGCCTTGAGCGAACCACTCACCTGATCAAGGGTGAAACTTTCTCGAGTTAAGGGTTTGGTGAGTTCAAACTGACTATTCTGTCGTTTGATGCGGGGAGATCGCTTCACCAAAAAGGTTTTGGGTTCTAAACACAGTTCTTTGAGTTGATAAGACTGGCCAGTAGCTATCTTGATCGAATCGAGACTCGATTCCGATATTTCCGGGCAATTGTTGGCTAGCCCACTACCTCGAATGTCGTCATAACTCAAAGCGTCATTTCCTGCGGTGGGACTGCTGCTACAAGCTGTCAGGAAACCCAAAAAAATTGCTAAAAAGAAGGCTATTAGAGAACGGTATTTCATAGCTTTTTATGAACTCACTTTCCAAACGACTCTCTACTCCAAAACAGAGGGAAATTAATCTTTCTTGAATTTTGGAATAATCTGACTTCCAGAAGACTGGGCTTGGGTTCAGATCGATTATCAGATCTGAACAAAGCTGCTCTGCTCTTTTAGCTCCTGATACTTTAGTATTGCATTCTTTGTCTGTGAATCGTTGATCAAAAATGTCCACAGGCTGACAAAGATGATCATGAAGACGAGGATCAAACTCAGTTTATTCTTCTGTCCCTTCATTTTTTTGCACTCTGAAAACTGAAAGAAAGGGCATCCTTATATAAGGCTTCCTGGGTTTTTCTACATGATTACTACTGATTTAGCATCGAAGAGCGGCCAAGTAAATCATCTTAACCATGGGTAATTTGAGTCGAATAGAGCAGCCTAGTACAGTCCATATCAATGCAAGATAATGACTTTAAAGACAGGCTGAACCAACGCCTCTAAAACATTCCGCACTTACCGTTATTGGTGCTTAACTACTGATGATTTATATCTAGATAACTGGCAGAAATGCCTGCACTTAAATCATGAAATAAGTTGAACACACCATTATCTTGCGGCATGCAAATAAACCAGCAAATACATCTCCGGCTTGAGTAAATTGTCTACTCATTGGCCTTGCGGCACATCTTTAGGAGAAGCCTTAAATCTCGCCAGCCTAGGCCAGCATGCAAATCGCATTAAAGCAGCTAAATCTAAAGAACTGATGAAGGCTATCTTTGTTAAAGTGCGTTACAAAGTTTCTTTAAGCGGTTTTTGGCCTTTCATAAGTTCTTCATTTTTTTTACCTACTCTCCTAATTGAATCCAGAAAACAAAATCTCTTCTGTGATTTGCATTAATTCGGAGATCATTGAGTCATGAGTTTAGTTACGGAATTGATCCTCAGTGCTGATAGTGAGGCCCGTTATCCTGCACCTAAGGAACTGAGAATTTTTCAGGATTTTGTCAAAACTGGAGAACAGCGAATTCGAATTGCTAAAACTTTAGCCGAGAATGAACAGCGTATCGTCCAAAACGGAAGTCAAAAATTTTGGGAGCGTTGTCCCAATACGCCCAGTAATAGTGGTGTAGATCGCAAGACCAATTCTTGTCAGCGGGATCAAGGCTGGTATGTGCGCCTGATTGCTTACTCCATTCTGGCGGGCAGTGAGCGCCCCCTAGAAGAAATCGGCACCGTTGGCATTAAGGAAATGTACAACAACTTAGAAATTCCCATTCGCAACATTGCCGAATGTATGCGTTGTCTAAAACAGGAAGCGATGACCCTCATGAGTGATGAAGATGCTCAAGAGGTTGCTCCTTATTTCGATTTGATTATCAACTCTTTGTCGTAGATGGGCCTCGGTTGGCGTTGAATTTCAACCCTGCCATCGAGAACTCACGCCTGCTGTTGTGGTGGGGACTGAGATTTCGAGTGCAAGGTTTCGGGTTTGCGGATCTATAAAGATGGCTTTTTGCCGTTTACTCCGCACCTTTTGTCTCTGACTGTCTGCCTTGTCCCTTTTGGCTGTTGCTTTTCTCTTAAAACCTTTTTCTGAATCCCAAGGAGATCCTTAATGCAAGACGCTATTACCACCCTGATCAATACTTCTGACATGCAGGGCAAATATTTAGACGATAGCTCGTTAGATAACCTGCAAAACTATTTTCGCAGTGGTGATCTGCGGGCGCGGGCAGCCATGTCAGTCAGCGCTAATGCCTCCAAAATCGTCACTAAAACGGTCGCCAAAGCCCTGCTTTATACCGATATCACGGCTCCCGGCGGCAACATGTATACCTGCCGTCGCTATGCGGCCTGCATTCGCGATATGGAATATTTCTTGCGCTACGCCACCTACGCCATGCTGGCGGGTGATCCATCCATTTTGGATGAGCGGGTGCTCAATGGCCTGAAAGAAACCTACAACTCTTTGGGTGTGCCGGTGGGTGCCACGGTGCGAGCGGTGCAGTCCATGAAAGAAGTAGCGACCGAGATGCTAGGCGCTGAGGCCGGTCGAGAAATGGGCGTTTATTTTGACCACATCTGTTCAGGGTTGAGCTAGAGACTGACTGCGCGGGGTCAGTCAGCTTGGCAACCAGTCTGGTGGGGGGCGATTAGAGCCGTGATGCCGGTGAGTCAGTTAATCAACTGTCAAGGCGGTATTGCGGTTGCCTCAAAAGGTTATGTCGGTTTAAGAGCTCTCCCTCTAAGCGCGATGTGCCTTACCCACCTGACTTGGATAGCTGATGCCGGCTTGAGAGCTCTCCCTCACTTGCCGGTATTAGCTTGCTCTTGTGGACGCTAGGGGCTGTGCAATCACAGTCAGACACCTCACCAAAAGGTGGTTACAGCCCTAGCTTGATTCAGTGGGGCGGGCGTGACCATGCTTATCCCACAAGGATTTCACCGTTCATTGTCCACACGCTCTAGTCACTTCTTATCAAAGGCCTAAACCATCATAAAGCTTTAAAAATCACAGGATTTGCTATGAGCATCATCACCCAAGCGATCGCCAATGCCGATCGCGAAGCGCGATATCTCAGTCGAGGCGAGTTAGAGGCGATCAGCCACTTTTTTGATGCAGGACAACAACGTCTCCGCATTGCCTCCATTTTGACCAGCAATGTTCAACTCATTGTGGAACAAGGAAGTCAGCGATTTTGGCAACGCTGCCCGATCACTCCGAGCAACAGCGATAACTCGACCTTCCAGGCTTCATGTCTGCGGGATCAGGGCTGGTTTTTACGCCTGATTTCCTATGCCGTGGTGGTCGGCGACATTGATCCGCTCCAGGCCAGTGGGGTGCGCGGGGTCAAGGCAATGTACACCTCCCTCGAAATTCCCCTCAGCAATGTGGCGGAATGTATGACCTGCCTAAAGGAAGTGGCCCTGAGTCTTTTGAACGTTGAGGATGCGGCAGAAGTCGCGCCTTATTTTGACTACTTGATTGAAGGCTTGCGGCCCTGAGGGGCGGTGAGGGAGTGGATGGGTGGATGAGTGTGAGGGTGGGAGAACAGGTTTGTCGTTTGTCGGTAGTACTAAATTCTGGGTTTCCTTACTCCCCATCCCCCCTTCCCTCCTTCTTTTTTAGTAACTTTTTTTGATTTGGAGCTAATCAACCGCCATGACTGATCGGATGAACGGAGGCAGTCCAGTTGTCCAGCCGCAGCAGTATCACACGGTGCCGACCGCCGTCATTACGGAAGCGATGCAGCGCGATCGCTATCTAAGCCGGGGTGAAGGCCAAGAACTGTTAGGTTTTTTTGGCACTGGGCTACAGCGACTGGCCATTGCTCAAACCCTGACTCAATATGCCGATCGCATTGTGGCGGCAGGGGCTAACCGCATCTTTGTGGGCGGTAACCCAATGGCCTACCTAGAGAAACCCGAGGAGCCGTTGGGCTTACCGGGCTCTGATTACTTCATTGCCGAAGACTACCTCTCGGCGGTGACCCGGCAGAAAAAAGAGCAGGCCAGCAATCGCGATCGCCCGCGCTTTGTCGAAGCTTCGAACCCGCTGGTGGATTGGCTTAAAGGGACATTTTCGGGGGGCAAACCCTCGGTACCCAGTCGATTTCGAACAATCGACATTGCCCGCTACGGCCCGGTGCGCATGAAGCGATCGCTGCGGGACCTGAGCTGGTTTTTACGTTATGTCACCTATGCGATCGTGGCGGGCGATACCAGCATTATTAGCGTCAATACGCGGGGGCTACGGGGGGTCATTCCCGAAGATGTCACCGTGGCGACCCTCGTCGCGCTGCGAGAAATGCAGTGGAAAGCCCAGACCTACTTTCCGAAAGGCGGGGCAGCAGCGGCGCTCGTGGGACGCTACTTCGACGTGTTGATTGAAGACTATGGGGTCGAAAAGCCCGACCCGCAACTGCGGTTAGGGGTGTCCCAACACCATGCTGGTTTGCCCTTACCCCAAAGCTATCGCGATAGTGCCAGCCCCCGGCCTCGCTGGGTGATGAAAGCAGATTTGCCCGATATCGAAAAGGATGATGTCGTGCGCGCCGCCTATCGGCAAGTGTTTGAGCGGGATGTCACCGATCTTTACGGTCCTCAATTAACCGCGTCGGTCTCCCAGGTCAAAGGCGGTCTGGGGACGATGAAAGAGTTTATCCGGCAGTTGGGCAAATCCCGGCTGTATCGGCAACTTTACTATGAGCCCTACAGCATCAGCCGCAGTATTGAACTGGCCTGCCGTCACTTCTTGGGGCGCGGGTTGAGCTGCCTAGAAGAGTTTCAAAAGTACTTTGACGTCATCTCTGACCACGGATTTCCCGCCTTGGTGGATGACTTTATCGACTCGCCAGAATATGCCGACTACTTTGGCGAAGAGACAGTACCCTACCTCCGGGGTTTAGGGCTAGAAGCGCAGGAATGCCGTAACTGGGGTCCCCAGTTGGAGCTGTTCAAATACAGTGCCCCGGTGCGCAAAGTGCCGCAGTTCGTCACCACCTTTAGTGGCTATCAGCAACCGCTGCCCAATCAGCATCCCTACGGGGCGGGCAATGATCCGTTAGAAATTCAGTTTGGGGCGATCTTTCCGCAGGAGACGCGCGACCCGCAAGCGCAGCCCGCTCACTTTAGCGAAGACAGCCGCCGGATTCTGATCAGCAACGGTGCGACCAACGGCCCGGCTGATCGCCCTGCCGCCCACCTCGGCCGCGCCCCCGGCTCCATGGCTCATCATCGGCTGCGGTGGGAAGCGGTTGTCTCCCCGAACGGATTGAACGGCAGCGCTGGGGACGATCGCCACCAGACCAGCTTTAGTCTGACCCGCCACTCCCGCGAAGCAGTGATTGAGGCGACCTATCGCCAGGTCTTTGGTCGAGCGGTGTGGGATGGTCAGCGGCAGCGGACGATCGAGACCCAACTGAAGGCAGGCAATATCACGCTGCGGGAATTTGTGCGGCAGTTGGCCAAATCGCGCCCGTTCCGCCAGCTCGCTTGGGAAACGCTGTATGTCACCAAAGCGATCGAATACATTCACCGGCGCTTGCTGGGTCGCCCAACCCGCGATCGCCGGGAAATGGCCCGGTACTACGACCTCTGCGCTCGCCAAGGCTTTTATGCCTTGGTCGATGCGTTGATCGACAGTGCCGAATACCGCGACGCCTTTGGCGACATGGGGGTCCCCTATGAGCGCTACCTGACGCCCCAGGGCTACGCCCAGAGATCGCCCCAAGGCCCCGGTGGCTGGTTCAAACCGAGGGAAGCGCCCGCGATCGCGGGGGAATGGCTGCAAACCTACGCCAAACAAGCGATCGCCCAGGCTCACGCCGCCAGTAACCATAATGGCCGCAATCTCAGCACTGAGCCAGCCGCAGCCAGCACTGAACCAGCTGCAGCCAGCACTGAGCCAGCTGCAGCCAGCACTGAGCCAGCCGCGACCAGCACTGTGGCCGTTCAAGAGCCCCCGCCTGCCGTCGCTGCCCCAGACCCGCCGCCCAGTGTCAATAATGGCGAGGCCGCAGCGGTAACACCAGCAGTCACGACGCCAACAGAAGTCAGCACGCCCTCTTAACCCATCGTTGGGTGCTGACATTCCAAGGTTGAGGCGGCTGATTCTGCCGCACTCCCCGTCAACTTTTTCCTCTCTCTGGTGAAAACCATGCATATTCATTCCCATGCTGCCCCGCCTGTGTCCGTCATTGAGCCGGACGTCGAAGCCCCGCAAACTCAGCTGTCGCTCTGGTGCCGCAGCCGCAACCTCTTGGACTACCGCCTTCATATCGGCTGGTTTGGCGGGCTCCGCGTTTACTCCGTTGCAGCCAACTCCCTATCTGAAACTGGAAAATCATGAGCATTGTGAAACAGGTGATTCTCAACGCCGATGAAGAGCAGCGCTACCCCACCCCCGGAGAGCTGCGGATGATTCGCACGTTCTGCAAAACGGGCACCGATCGCGTGCGATTGGCTCAAACCTTAGAGCAGAAAGCCGAAACCATCGTGGAGCAAGGCACCCGCCAGTTTTGGCGAATTTGCCCTCGCACCCCGAGCAATAGCGGTAATCGTCGTAAGACCGCAGCGGCTAAGCGGGATATGGGGTGGTACGTGCGCTTGATTAGCTACTGCCTGCTGGCGGGCGACGATCGCCCCCTCCGAGAAATTGGCCTTGTGGGCATGAAAGAGCTGTACACCAACATTGGCATTCCCCTGACCAACATCTTGCAGTACATGCGCTGCCTGAAAGCGGAGGCGATCACCCAGCTCGAAGCGGCTGATGCCGAGGCGATCATCCCCTATTTTGACCAAATCATTCAGGTGTTGGCGCTACCCGGCGCGCCCTATTTCATGAACGATGGCCCCGGCGAAAGCGATTCCGTGGCTTAGGGACCCCTTACCCCAAAAGCAGCAAGGGCTGACACCGCCCCCTGACCTGCTTTTATCCAACATATTTAGATAGATGAGGATGTAAACGATGACGATTTCGGTAGGAGCCCTGAAACCAGCCCGCAGCTGGGTGGGTGAACTCGATGACTGGCTCAAGCGCGATCGCTTCGTGTTTATCGGCTGGTCAGGACTGTTGCTCTTTCCCTGTGCTTACTTGGCGATCGGGGCTTGGTTTACCGGCACGACCTTTGTCACATCTTGGTACACCCACGGCCTAGTCAGCTCTTATATCGAAGGCTGCAACTTTTTAACGGTTGCTGTCTCGACCCCAGCCGAGAGCATAGGCCATTCTCTACTGCTGCTGTGGGGGCCTGAAGCCAATGGCGACTTTATTCGCTGGTGTCAAATTGGCGGCCTGTGGAATTTCACCGCCTTTCACGGTGTCTTTGCCCTGATCGGCTTTATGCTGCGGCAAATTGAGGTGGCTCGTCTGGTTGGGCTGCGCCCCTATAACGCGATCGCCTTTTCGGCCCCCATCGCTGTCTATGTCGCCACGTTTCTGATGTATCCCTTGGGCCAATCTGGTTGGTTTTTTGCCCCCAGCTTTGGTGTCACCGCTATTTTTCGATTCCTACTGTTTTTCCAGGGGTTTCACAATTACACGCTCAATCCCTTTCACATGATGGGGGTGACGGGCGTGTTGGGGGCAGCGCTGCTCTGTGCCATCCACGGGGCGACCGTGCAAAATACCCTGTTCAAAGATTCGACGGGCAAAAACACCTTCAAGGGCTTTTCCACGGCCCAGGCCGAAGAGACCTATTCCATGGTGACTGCCAATCGCTTTTGGTCACAAATTTTCGGCATTGCCTTTTCTAACAAGCGCTGGCTGCACTTCTTCATGCTGTTTGTGCCCGTTACCGGACTGTGGATGAGCGCCATTGGCATGGTGGGATTGTCATTCAACTTGCGGGCCTATGACTTTGTCAGTCAGGAGCTTCGCGCCGCCCAAGACCCCGAATTCGAGACGTTCTACACCAAGAATGTCTTGCTCAATGAAGGGGTGCGGGCCTGGATGGCAGAGATGGATCAGCCCGCCAAGAAGTTTGTCTTCCCGGAAGAAGTGCTGCCCCGAGGTTTTTCGCAGTAAAGCCGCTGTCGTCAAGACGGGATGGGATGCGATATCGCGCATCTCATTCACACCCCATAGTTTTTGCAGAGGTTAACCCCCGATGGAAACACCGATCGAAACGATTCCCGATATCTCGCCAGCGAGTCGATCGCTGGCTGAAGAAGGCTCCATCTTGGCCCCGGCCAGCCCTGGCTACGACGAAGAGTCCAGTGGGTTTGCCTGGTGGGCGGGAAATGCCCGGTTCATTACCCCTGAGTTAACCGGACGGTTTCTCGGAGCCCACATCGCCCATGCGGGCCTGATCGCCTTTTGGGCAGGTGGCATGCTCTTGTTTGAGGTGTCTCATTACAACCTGTCTAAACCGATGTATGAGCAGGGCTGCATTCTCATGCCCCACATTGCGACCCTGGGCTTTGGGGTCGGTCAAGGGGGGGCGGTCACTAATATTTTTCCCTTTTTCGCCATTGGGGTTGCCCACCTGATTGGCTCTGCCGTCCTAGGCGCGGGTGGTATTTATCACACCATCAAAGGTCCCGAGAAACTCTCGGGCTTTTTTGAGTTTGACTGGACCGATCGCGCCAAGGTCGCTCAGATTCTCGGCTTCCATATCCTCATGTTGGGGATCTTTGCCCTGCTGTTTGTCTGCAAAGCGATGTTTTGGGGCGGGCTGTATGACCCCTGGGCACCGGGGGGCGGCGACGTGCGACTGATCACGAGCCCCACCCTCGACCCCCGCATTATTTTTGGCTACCTGCTGCGCCTGCCCACTGGCGGTAGTGGCTGGATTGTCGGCGTCAATAACTTAGAAGATGTTATCGGCGGTCATATTTGGATTGGTAGCTTGCTGGTGATTGGGGGCATCTGGCACATTCTCGTGCCGCCCCTGCGCTGGACCGATAACCTCTATCCCTGGACAGGCGAGACGTACCTCTCTCAGAGTTTGGGCAATGTCGCCGGTCAAGCCTTTATCGCCACCGCCTTTATCTGGTTTAGCAATACCGCTTATCCCAGCGTGTTCTATGGGCCGACAGTGCCCGAAGCTTCCCAGGCCCAATCGCTGGTATTTTTAGCCCGCGACCAAAATCTGGGGGCTGAGGTGGCGTCGGCTCAGGGGCCGACCGGCCTCGGTAAATACTTGCAGCGATCGCCCACGGGAGAAATCATTTTCGGCGGTGAAACCATGCGCTTTTGGTCGACTCGTGCCCCTTGGTTAGAACCGTTGCGAGGCTCCAATGGCCTGGATCTGGAAAAAATCAGGCACGATATTCAACCCTGGCAGTTACGGCAAGCGGCGGAATACATGACCCATGCCCCGATCGGTTCTCTGAACTCGGTGGCAGGGCTGGCGACTGAAACGAATGCCTTTAACTATGTCTCCCCCCGGACCTGGCTGGCCTCCGCCCACTTTATCTTTGCCTTCTTTTTCTTAGTGGGACATCTCTGGCACGCGGGCCGAGCTCGGGCCACGGCTGCTGGCTTTGAAACCGGCCTCGATCGCGAAAACGAACCAGTGCTGTCGATGCCGCCGATTGATCCCAGTCTGCGTTAGCGCCAGACCTGCCACCCGTCTTGATAGATGGGTGAGCCATGTTCGCCGTCACGGGTCGGCATTGACCTAAGTGTCAGTCGAGGATGCCTGACCCGTCTCACCCTTTCTAAATGTTCACCTCACGCAAGGAGAAGACCCTGATGGGACTGCCTTGGTACCGCGTCCATACTTCTGTCCTCAACGATCCGGGCCGACTGCTGGCGGTGCATCTGATGCACAATGCCCTATGCGCCGGATTTGCTGGCTCCATGCTGCTATTTGAGCTGGCGCGCTACGACCCCACCGACCCCGTCCTCAATGCCATGTGGCGGCAAGGGAGCTTTTTGATGCCCTTTGTGGCTCGCCTGGGCGTCACCAACTCCTGGCAAGGTTGGAGCATCACGGGTGAAACCTTTACCGACCCCGGCTTTTGGACGTTTGAAACCGTCGCGATCGCCCACATTGTGTTCTCCGGCTTAGAATTCCTAGCCGCCTGCTGGCACTGGGTGTACTGGGATGTTGCCACATTCTTCGATCCTAAAACCGATGAGCCCATCATCGACTTGCCTAAGGTCTTCGGTATTCATTTACTACTGGCAGGGCTGCTGTGTTTCGGCTTTGGAGCCTTTCACCTAACCGGGGTCTTTGGTCCTGGCATGTGGGTCTCTGACCCCTATGGACTAACGGGCCATATCCAAGGCGTTGCCCCCGAATGGGGTGCCGCTGGCTTCAATCCGCAAAATCCCGGCGGGGTGGTAGCCCACCATATTGCGGCGGGCATCGTAGCCATCCTTGGCGGGCTGTTCCATATCCTGGTGCGGCCGCCCGAATATCTCTATAAAGCCCTCCGCATGGGGAATATCGAAGGGGCTCTGGCCAGTGGCCTGGCGGTCTTCTTTGCCGGGGGCTTTATCGCCGCCGGGACCATGTGGTACGGCACGGCCACTACCCCGATTGAGCTGTGGGGACCAACCCGCTACCACTGGGACAAGGGCTATTTTCACGAAGAAATCGAGCGCCGCGTCCATGCCGCTGAAGCTGCTGGGCAAAGCCTAACGGATGCCTGGGCGGCCATTCCGCAAAAGCTCGCCTTCTACGACTATGTAGGCAATAGCCCAGCCAAAGGGGGGTTGTTCCGCGTCGGTCGCATGGTTGATGGCGATGGCCTTGCCGCTGGCTGGCTGGGGCACCCGATCTTTAAAGATAAAGAAGGTCGGGAGCTAGAGGTCAGGCGCATGCCTAACTTCTTTGAAAACTTCCCGGTGGTGTTAACTGATCGCCAGGGCATCGTTCGAGCTGATATTCCGTTCCGGCGATCGGAGGCCAAATACGGATTTGAACAAACGGGCGTAACGGTCAGCTTTTTCGGCGGCCAGCTCGATGGGCAGACCTTTACCGAACCGCAAAAGGTCAAGCAGTATGCGCGCAAAGCGCAGTTGGGCGAACCCTTTGAGTTTGACCGCACTGTATACAACTCCGACGGTGCTATCCGCACCAGCAATCGCGGCTTCTTCGCTTTTTTCCATGCCTGTTTTGCTTTGGTCTGGTTCTTTGGCCATATCTGGCACGGACTGCGAGCCCTGTTCCAAGATGTCTTCTCGGGGATTGATCCAGAGTTGAGCGCAGAACAGGTGGAGTGGGGCTATTTCAGCAAGGTCGGCGATCCCACCACTCGCCAAGCCCCCACGACTTGATGGGGTAACCGTTGATCGGGGCAGCCTATTGCGTCCTGCCCCGATGACAACCTTGAAAAGCCACTGTGGTCAACAGCTCTTTTGATGGGATGGTATACCTGATTCCCCACTATTGAAACCAGCTTTTCAAATGCATTTATTCCTAGCAATTTGCATCAAAAATGCGTTGTCGGAAGCCCAAATTTAAGCATTTCTAAACCGGAAGACTATCACCCATGCAGCAAAAATACGTTTCTAAAAAAGTAGCTCCTTTGCAATATGCCCTGCGAGCCTTTAATTCTGAGGCCGGTCGAGTTACACCGGGCTGGGGTACTACCCCCATCATGGCTGCCCTGCTGGTAGCACTGCTGCTGTTTATCCTGATTATTTTGCAGCTTTACAACGGCACCATCCTGTTAAACGAGTTCGATATGACACCGGTATTTGACTTAGATTAAGCCTAATCAGGTACTGAATTCAGCGATTTCTGATCTGTTCATGGAGGTAAAAATGCTGAATATTTTCTATTTGGCTTACGGAGAAGGTGACTTTAGCTCTACTGCTAGTGGCATTGTTTCAGCACTCATTGTGTTGCTCATTGGCTGCCTGGCTTTTGGGATTTATTCCTACAAAACCTATCCCATAGATCGAGAATAGTGCCCTCCTGAACGGCACCTAAAAGTCTGTCGTTTTGCAAGGTTCATCATGTCTCACTTCAGTCACATCAAAACTCGCCTGCGCAATCTGGAAGTCCTGCAATTAGCTTTAACGGATCTAGATATCGAATGGCAATCTGGCCCCGCCAAGGTCAGAGGTTATCAAGGCCAAACCTGCAGCGTTGATCTAGTGATTGAACAGTCCAATCAGCATGATATCGGCTTCGCCTGGAATGGTCAGGAATATGCCCTGGTGTCGGATTTGCAGTTCTGGCAGCAGCCCCTGTCGGTGGATGGGTTTTTGCAGCTCATCACCCAACGCTATGCCTACCACACCATCCTGCATGAGACCGCGCAGCGGGGGTTTGAAGTGGCTGATCAGCAACAGCGCAAAGACGGCTCTATTTGCCTATTAGTGCAGCGTTGGGGCTAGTCACAGGCGGCGTCAAGATCTCCGACTGGGGTTTAAGATTCACGGTTTGGAATCTCAGGGGTGCAACGGTTACAGCTCCTAGCTTGATTTGTCGGAGCGGGCGTGGTCAGGCTTACCCAGAGAGGATTTCGCCGCTGATTGTCCACAAGCCCTAGACCCTTTTCAAAAGTTGTTTGAGCGAATACCTCAGCCCTCGTCAAGAGGGCTTTTTTATGAGCTTGACTCACCCGAATGCTATGACAAAGCAATTCCTGCCTATTTGAGAAGTGTGCGATCGCGCCAAAGATACCTCCATGATTCAACGAATCTTGAGGCCTGGTAGAGCGATCTGCTATTGCTCTTTCTGGCGATCGCCTGAGCCAACCGAATCTTTAGTCAACATTTGAGGCATAAGTTAGGTCGCTATCCATGAACAGTGTTGCAGGGGGCCGTAAGCACTCTATAAGGCCTTGATGTTGACGCTAACGACTGAGTCACGACGACCGTTTGAAGGGCTTTAGCCACCATAAAAAAACAGCGCTTTCTTCTCAGGAAAGCGCTGTCTGCTTGGCGCGTGTAACAGTCAAAAGTGATATCAAGCCTGAACTTCAGACACTTGATAGGCTACTGGAATCGCCGGTGCACTCGCCAAATCTAGGGGGAAATTGTGGGCATTCCGCTCATGCAAAACCTCAAAGCCCAAATTGGCCCGGTTGAGCACATCGGCCCAACTCGGCAAGACTCGACCCTGAGAATCCAAAACCGAGTGATTAAAGTTGAAGCCATTGAGGTTGAATGCCATTGTGCTAATGCCTAGTGCCACAAACCAGATACAAATGACTGGCCAGGCGGCTAGGAAAAAGTGTAACGAGCGAGAATTGTTAAAGCTGGCATATTGAAAGATCAAACGGCCAAAATAGCCGTGTGCTGCCAGAATGTTGTAGGTTTCTTCCTCTTGGCCAAACTTATAGCCATCATTTTGGGACTGAGTTTCAGTGGTCTCTCGAATCAGGCTTGAGGTTACCAAGGAGCCATGCATTGCACAGAACAGAGATCCTCCGAGTACCCCGGCAACCCCTAGCATGTGAAACGGATGCATCAAAATATTATGTTCAGCCTGGAAGACGAACATAAAATTGAAGGTTCCGCTAATCCCCATCGGTAGGCCATCAGAGAAACTGCCCTGTCCAATGGGATAAATCAGAAATACTGAGCTAGTTGCCGCGACTGGTGCAGAATAAGCCACACAGATCCAGGGTCGCATACCTAGGCGATAGCTCAGCTCCCACTCTCGGCCCACATAACACAGTAAAGCCGGAATATAGTGGAAGGCGATCATCTGGTACGGCCCGCCGTTATAAAGCCACTCATCTAGGCTGGCTGCTTCCCAAATCGCATAAAAATGAAGGCCGATCGCATTAGATGAGGGTACAACTGCTGCGGTAATGATGTTGTTGCCGTAAAGCAAAGAGCCCGAAAGCGGTTCCCGAATGCCATCAATATCGACCGGGGGAGCAGCTATAAAGGCCAGTACAAAAACGGTGATAGAAACTCCTAGCAAAGGAATCATCAAAACTCCGAACCAGCCAACATAGAGCCGATTCTCGGTACTGGTAACCCAATTACAGAAGCTCTCCCACAAGTTCGTATCTTGACGTTGTAGAACGGTAGTCATTGATCTTAAAGATGTAACGATCTAAGTGGATAAGACAAGACCATTAGACCAATAAAAAAAGAAGATCTTGAGAAGAACCGATGGAGATATTTGGAAGCGTGCCGCCACAGTCTTTTTCTATGAAAAACACACATCTGCGAATCGCGACATTTAACGTGCGAATGTACAAACGTACAAAAGCCGATGGCGGGATTTGAACCCGCGACCGCTCGATTACGAATCGAGTGCTCTACCACTGAGCCACATCGGCGTAGCCCCCAAATTTTAGCAGGGTATTTAGGTTGGTGGGATACCAGCCAACGCTGAAATCCTTAGACTCAGGCCGTTTGTCCTTGCACCGACTCCAAGCTGCGGCCAAAGGGCATAATCGCTAGCACCATTAGCTTGAAGTGCTGCTTGGCAAAGGGCAGGCCAATCACGGTGACGGCTAAAAATGCGCCCCAAGCCAGATGGTTGAGGGCGATCGCCCAGCCAAACAAAACAAACCAGATAATATTCAGAATCTGCACCAGGGGCGTACCCACGTTAGGCCCTTCGATCACCTCCTTACCAAAGGGCGTGAAAGTGGCGATGCCAACCTTGATGGTCTCAATCCCAAAAGGAATACCGATGACGGTCATGCAGGTGCTGAGGCCGCCGACAATGTAGCCAACGCCGCCCATAAATCCGCCAAAAATCAGCCAAACAATGTTGCCGATCAAGCTCATAGCCATCCTCCTGTTCGGGTGATTGCGCGCTGGCCCCAGCTTCTCACATCTGCTCGATCAGGCTGAACGGTTTCCCGACCCGTGGCAGGATAGATACCAGCACTGCCACTTGCACAATGACAACTCCCAAGAATTCCCTTTCCCAAAAAGAGAAGCAGCGCATTCCCCCTGGTATGAGCCCAGAGCGCTACGCTCGCCTTATGGCTGAGGCAAAAGCCCCCTATAAAGGACTGCGCAAGTTTATGTATGGTGCCTTTGGGGCCTCTGGCGCGATCGGCGGGTTTGTTTTTTTTGCTCAGGTGCTGAGTGGTCGCGACCTGGAACATGCCTTGCCGAATTTGGCATTACAGCTTGGCGTTGTGGCGCTGATGGTGTTTTTGTTTCGCTTAGAGAGCCGTAAAGCGTCTTAAGGTCTAGGTTTTGCTCAAGTGCGACTTCAGCCATCGGCAATCGGGCGCAGCACCCGCAGCACAATCCAGCTAATAATCAGCTGCCAACCCAAAATCAACGCGAAGGCCACGAGGAGAGCCTGAATCACTTCTCGCTCTGCGGCCAACAAATCTGTCTCTGCATAATCCACCTGAATGGCCCCAACAATATTGCCGGTGGAATCACGAATCGGTTCTGCGGCGGAAATCACCTTTTCGTCGCTACCAGGGAGCAATGCATAGGGTTGCATGACGATACTTTCTTGCCCATTCATCATCTGGGCAGGTTCCTTCCGCTCCAGCAACTGGGGGATAAACCGTTGCTGCCCCGCTAAGACATCTTCTTGCCATTCCCAGGCGGGGACTGGCTCTAAAAACTGCGTTTCGAAATCATAGTCTTGCTCGTCACGCCAATTTGCAGTGCGAGTGACATCTCCGACCCACAGCAACTCGTCATCATCGCCAGCAATGTAGGTGCGAATTAAAGTGTCCGGAAAAACCCGCTGCACAGCGGCCAACCAGTCTTGATGGTTGATGTAAAGCTCAGTATTTTCAGGATCAGCGACTGTGGATGGCGGCAGGGCAGTCAAATCGGCAAACTGATCGCCATCAATATTCTCGCGAGCCATGTGCAGAGCCTTCAGCATCAGGGTTTGAATGTTGTCGAGGGTGGCTGAGACACGGGCGCGGTACAACCAAATCCCCCCCAAGATCACCAGGGAAAGATTCGCGGCGATAGTGGTGAGAATAACGGTGCGACGCCCTTTTTCAATGGCTTTTAGCTTTTCGGCTTTAGCTGCGTGACTGGCAGCAATATATTGACTGTGGTGTTCAGTGGGCTGGGGCGCTTTTGCGGACCCCTGCACTAGCCATTGCTCCGCCTCGATCAAATCTGTACCCCGAAGCAAGTAGCTAGAACCACGACCTTTATCGCGCCACTCCAAGGCGCGCAGCAGTAGGCGAGTATGGGCACGGACATAATCTAAATCGGTGTCAAGCGCTGTTTGCAGGTCCTGAAAAGCCTGCTCAAAATTGTCTGCTTCCCGGAAGAATAGCCAGTTATGGCTGGATATCTTGGGATGCACATCGGCCATGGCAAACCCTTCGCGATAGACGATGGGTAAAAAGCGCTTATGGTGCTGCACCGCATGCTCAATCTCATCGCGGCACACGGCAGAGGCAACGGAGTCAGGGCTCAGCACAAATACAAAGGTATCTGCCCCTTCGATGCCCCTTTGGATAGCCTTCCACCACTCTTCGCCTTTGCGGATGTCTTCCCAGTCGATCCAGGGGTCGCGATCGCACCGCCGAAACGCCGCATCTAAAGCCCTGACAAAGGACTGATCCTTGCGGGAGTAGGAAATGAAGACATCGTTCATGATCTGGGTCATGGGTCTGCCAAGGGGAAATAAATTGGCACCGCGATGATAGCCCGAAATAGCAAGGCTATTGCGGTTCCGGCACCAGGCTTATCAACCGCCCTTTGACAGCGGTGAAAACCAGAGCATCCGATCCCCTAGGGCCCAAGAGATTAAAAGCCATGTTTCGGAATGTAAAGCACCACCGTAGCAGTCACAGTGTTGTCACATTTCTTTTTTAGAGTGTGAATGTTGTTTTAGAAAATAAAGTTAAGCTGCGGCCCCCAAGAAGAATTCAAGTTTTGACAATAATCAATCCAGAAACGTTTGGTGCAAAAATACACTCCGAGCCATAGCCGCTGTTTGCAGTAAGGTCCCAAGAACTAAGCTTTTCAAGCTCTGATATGCCTGATCAATTTTTGAGCGATTCCAGTTGAGTAATAGAGTTCACTAGTAAATATTTCAGTTCAATCAAATTCGCAAAATGAAAAAGGCCGCGCTCCAGCATGATCTATGACCTGATTTGAAAATGCCTTGCAGTGTATAAATCGTTCGAAATGAGGCTTCGAGCCCTTTTCTACCTTCATTGGACCGGATTCTAGAGGCTGTTGAATTGACATGGGTTGGGTTTAGAGGGCAGCTTAGCATTGCTGCTTGAACTAGCAATGTCGATTATTCAAGCGCGAAAAGTTTCTGAAAGCTCCTTAGCTTCTCCACAGCTTAAGTGCGCTTGCCAAACTTTAAGAAATGAGACCTGTTTTGCTTTTAGAGCTCATTTTTTAGCGTCTGAGTGGGAATCGTAAGTTTGAGTTGTAGGTTGATTTGCAATTTCCTGAAATGAGTCGAAATGATTTCATGAGAATTTTTATGGCGACGAAAGTGACTGCAAAACCCTATTTAAAAGGAATACGTCGCTTCTTCAGAAGTCTTTTGTTAGCACTCTTGTTCCTTCTCGCCTTTAAGGGGGTTGCCATCGCCCAAGATCCCGATTGGCAAGCAGCCTATCAGTCCCTCCAGGTCACGATTGATACGGTTTGGGTGCTGTTGGCGGGCATGCTGGTGGTTTTCATGAATGCCGGTTTTGCCATGCTAGAAACTGGGCTATGCCGCAGCAAGAACGCGGTGAACGTCCTGTCCAAAAACCTGATTGACTTTGGTGTGGTCAGCCTAGCCTTTTGGGCCTTGGGCTTCGGCTTTATGTTCGGCGATGGCAATGCATTCGTCGGCTTAAGCGGGTTTTTCCTTAGCGGCCTCGATACCAGCCCACTGGTAGGAGAAGCCTACCGGGGTGTGTTTAGTTCCCTGAGCTGGGCAGGTGTTCCCCTGGATGCCAAATTCTTTTTCCAGGTTGCTTTCGCCGGTACAGCGGCCACGATTGTGTCTGGTGCGGTTGCAGAGCGCATCTCCTTCTTTGGCTATTTTGCCTTTAGTGCCCTGCTCTCTACCCTGATTTATCCGGTCGTTGGCCACTGGATTTGGGGCGGCGGATTCCTGAGTGAATGGGGCTTTCAAGATTTTGCCGGCTCCACAGTTGTGCATATGGTGGGTGGCTGGGCCGCTTTGACCGGAGCCTACATCTTGGGGCCTCGTCAGGGGCGATACAGCGGCGAAAAGTCAAGCGCCATTCCGGGCCATAACCTGGCCCTCGCCACGCTCGGAGCCATGATTCTCTGGCTGGGCTGGTTTGGCTTTAATCCTGGCTCGACCATGGCTGCTGACCCCGCTGCCATCAGCCGCATCATCTTAACCACCAACATTGCCGCCGCTTCCGGTGCTGTCGGAGCAGCAATTACCTCCTGGGTGGTTTTGACCAAACCCGACTTGAGCATGATTATCAATGGCGTTTTGGCCGGACTGGTCTCAATCACAGCAGCTTGTGCCTATGTCGGTCTCGGGAGTGCCGTAGCGATCGGCCTCGTGGGTGGCATTATTGCGGTCTTTGCCGCCAACTTTTTCAATCGGCTAAAGATTGACGACCCCGTGGGTGCCCTGCCGGTGCATTTGGTTGCAGGCATCTGGGGCACGTTAGCGGTGGGTTTATTTAGCGTGGGGCCTGGCATCAACCCCTGGCATGGGGTCGATGGTCCCCCACTTGGTTTTCTTCTAGGTGGGGATCTGCAGCAGTTGGGGATCCAATTGGCCGGAATTCTGATCGTCAGCCTGTTTGCTGGGGTGGCCAGTTTGATGGCTTGGCTGCTGATCGAATATTCATTGGGGTTGCGCGTCTCGCCCAAGGCAGAGGCCATGGGGTTAGACATCAGCGAACACGGCTTAGAAGCCTATCCCGAGTTCAGAAGTCGCTAGCCTTTAACCAGCAGTGGGCTAATCCATCTCCTTAAACAACGGCTTTGAGTATGACAACTGTTTTAAGCACCGCAAAAGTCATGGTTGATCCTGGGGTAAAGCCGAGCGGCATTGCGATCCAAGATTTTGCTGCAAGCAAGCAGGTCAAATTATTTGCCGCCCTCCGGCAGCAGCAGTTTAGCGGCAGAATCAGCCTAAAAGCCCTAAACGGCGTCGAGTGGACCTTTTATTTGTCCTGGGGGCGTCTGGTCTATGCAACCGGCGGCGAACATGCAGTGCGACGGTGGTTGCGACAAGTTTGCCGCTACTGCCCAGAGGTTTCTCTCGACTCAAAAACCTTAGCGCGTGAATTCTCCCAGGCTTCAGAGCACCATTTGCATCCCTGCTGGGAATACCAACTCCTCTGTCGTTGGCATAAACAAGGCACAATCACGCAGAAACAGGCTGCACAGGTCATTTCTGCAGCCATGGTAGAAATTCTGTTTGACATCACTCAAGCCTCAAAAGTTCTCTACCAAATTTCACCTGAAGTCTCCTTGTCTGAACAACTTGTTCTGATTAATGCTGAGCAAGTCATCCAAAAATCAGATAGTCTCCATCAGGCTTGGCAAGCCGCAAAATTGGCTGATCGCTCTCCTAATTTAGTGCCGACGATCAAATCTCTGGCTGAGCTAAAGCAGCAGACGCCGAATAATGTTTATCAGACCCTTTCAAAATTACTGGATGGTCAGCAAACCCTTCGAGATTTGGGGAACCGACTCAATCGCAATGTTTTAGAGATTGCTCAGTCTCTACTCCCTTATATTCAGGGTGGCCTGATTAATTTAGTCGCGCTGCCAGATGCGAAATCTCCTATAGCCAGTAAGCCACCCGAAGCACCGAAAAAAAATAAGCCAGAAGGTCCGTTGATTGCCTGTGTCGATGACAGCTTAGCCGTTTGTCAGGCCATGGAAAAAATCTTATCTAAGGCAGGGTACCAAGTTGTTTCAACCCAAGATGCTTTGCGAGCCCTAGCGCTACTGATGGCCCGCAAGCCAGATTTGATTTTCTTGGACTTAGTGATGCCCAATACCAATGGCTATGAACTTTGTAGTAATCTGCGGCGGCTACCTGCTTTTCGAAATACGCCGATCATTATTTTGACGGGCAATGACGGCGTCATTGATCGCATCCGAGCCAAGATGGTTGGGGCCTCAGCATTCTTGAGTAAGCCAGTCAAGATCAGCGTAGTTTTAGACCTAATCAAGAAACAAATGCCTGAGCAATCTATCTCGCCTACCTAAATAACTTAACTCTAGTTTAAGTAAAACGCTTTTCGGGAACCCTTTTTATATCAATCAAGGAGAATTTTGATGAGTACTGCTCTAGTGGTTGACGATTCAAAAACTGATTTAGAAATCGTGCGTCATTTCCTCACACAACATGGCCTTAACGTGGTTACTGCGGCCAATGGCGAGGAGACATTAGCCATTCTCTCTGAGCAGAAGCCCGACTTGGTGGTTCTAGATGTGGTATTGCCTGACCTGAGTGGGTTTGAGCTCTGTCGCCAGATTAAGGAAGATGATACGACCTGCCAGATTCCCGTGATCATTTGCTCTACTAAGGGCACTGAAATGGATAAATTTTGGGGTATGAAGCAGGGGGCAAGCGCGTACCTCGAAAAGCCAGTTGACAATTCGGAACTTTCGAGTGCAGTCAAGCAACTTTTAGGTGTTTGATGACTTAGCGATTGTGCTCACTGGCCCATAAGGAAATGTCGATGACCGTTAATGCCCTAGCAAATTCTCAGACGCTGACACCGGAAAACCTGGATGCTGTTGGTCGTGAGCAGCTCGATCAATTTTTAAAGTTCCACCTGTTGCCTGATATGGCAGCAGTATTGCCAGTCGAACAGCTCACTGAAATTCTTAAAATTCCCTTTGCTCAGATCACCCCTATTCCCCACCTGCCCACATGGGTCATGGGGGTTTATAACTGGCGAGGAGATGTGCTTTGGCTAATCGATGTCGGTGACTTGTTGGGCTTGTCACCGTGGCACCAGCAAGAGCAACCGCCCTCTACAGGTTCTTTCATCGTTCTTGATGCCTGTCGACAGAAAAATTCAGGGGATGACGCGTTTGAACAACTGCCCTTGGGGCTTTTGGTCGATCGCATTGAGGACATTGAGTGGCTGAATACAGACCACCTCCAGTCCCCTGTAAATGCCATGATTACCGATCGCTTAGCCCCCTTTATCGGTGGGTATTGGCTCGATCAGCGCGGTGACATGCTGACCCTTTTAGACGGTGACGCCATTTTAGACCGGATGCCAACTTGATGGTCAAGACACCGCTTTTCAAGTTTTTATTTCTAGAGAAATCCCTAGAAAAAATCTGTACAGAGGCTGGAGAAACAAAGATAAATGACCCATTTTTTGGAACTCAATGAGGCAATCTCATTCCAGGCTGATTTTTAGCCTCTGTTAACAAGCCTCCGCATTTCCCAAATATTCAGACCACACATTTTCAAACAGTAAGACGTATTTATTCGAAGCGCCATGACACCTGCGACCTCTACCTCTAAAGCCATGCAAACGACCGCCCCAGGGCAACCGAGCCTGAATGGGGCGGCAGCGAATGGTCGTCAGGTGCCGCCTCCACCGCCACCCCGGCAGAAAGAGTCAAAGGCCAAGGCTCCTGTCCCGAGCCTGCCAGCAAAATCTGAGGCCAGTGACCCCAAAGAACGGCGCTTTTTGAAGCGGTGGTGGCAAGGGTTAACCCTGCGGTCTAAGAGCACGCTGATGGCCGCCTTGCTAGGGACGCTGCCGATCGCGGCGGTCGGGGGGTTGTCTTACTACATCGCCAGCCAGGGCAGTTTGGATGAGATCTCGAAACTAGAGGTCACCCGTACCGTTGAGTTCCAAGGCGAGCTGAACCTGTTTCTTAAGGATCGCTTGGCCGATATCAAAAACATTGCTGAGCTATCGGTACTGACCGATCCAATCCTCCGTGAGCAGCTCACCCCCCAACAAAAATCCAACGCCTTGGATCGGTTTATGGCCAACCATGGGGATGTGTACAGCAGTATTGCCTTCTTTGACCTGAACGGTGAGCCCATTGCCCAAACCTCTGCCGGTCAACGCCTCGGCAATCACTTGAACCGAACTTACATCCAGGCGGCTAAAGCTGAAAACGGCGCGATTATTAGTCAACCCAGCATTTCAACCACGTCGGGTGAGTTTAGCATTTACACCGCTGCGGTGGTGAAGGATCCCCTCACCAATGCCCCGATTGGCTATGTCCGGGCTCGCATTCCCGTCACCGTCCTGGAATCCTTTTTGGCGGCATTCTCGTCAGACGGGTCGGACTATTACCTTGCCAACCAGGCCGGGGAAGTCTTTTTGGGCTCAGACGGTGCTCAGGTTTTGTCTGTCACCTCCTCAGGGGAGGAGGGTGACGCCGATATCGAAGCGATTCAAATTCGGGATGTCTTTCCAGAGATGGCTCCGTTTTTTGATGTGGGGCAGTCCACAGCTCAAAGATCCTCGAATACGTTGACTGACGCGCGCCAACTTGTGGCCTTTTCCCCCAGTCAGCCTCTAGAAGGGTTACCCAACCCAGAATGGACGGCGGTCATCTCTAATGACTTATCGGATTTGCTGGCTCCGCAACGGCGGCTTTTAATCGCCATCAGTTTAGGTACCTTGATTTCGGCGATCGCCGCCAGTGGTCTCGCTATTGTGATTGCCCGACGCTTTACCGCGCCGCTGCTGGCCGCGACCCAAGCGGTGAAGCGGATTGGTCGAGGCGATTTGGGGACGCGGCTAACCGTAGAAGGAAACGATGAAATTGCGCAACTGGGCGGCACTATCAACACCATGACCGGGCAGCTGCGGCAGTTTACCACTGAGCAACAGGTGGCCGCACAACGGTCCACGCTGCTGGCATCAATCACCCGAATTAATGCTGATCTGGCCTCCTCTGAAGGGCAAACGGCATTGAATCAACTTTTGGATGAAACCCGAGCCTTTTTAAAAACCGATCGGGTGGTGATTTATCGCTTAGAACAAGGTCGTCGGGGTCAATGGTCCGGCACCCTCAGCAATGAGTCTGTCGAAGCAGGCTGGCCCAGCGCCATAGCCTTAGGCATCGCGGATAACTGTATTCCATCGACACGGCTCGAAGAGTACCGCCAGGGTCGCCTCTATGCCATCAACGACGTTCAGCAGAACCAAGTCCATGATGAGCATTTGCCTTTACTAACGCGCCTCAAAGTCAAGGCGTTAATGGTGGTGCCGATCGTCAGCCAAAACCGACTGTTTGGCTTGCTCGTCACCCACCATTGCGCCAAGTCCTATGAGTGGCGACAGCAGGATACGGAATTCTTCCAGCAGCTCGGACAGCAGCTGGGGGTACTGATGACAGTGCAGCAGTTTGCCACCCTGGCAGAAGAGCAGAAGCAGCTCAAAGAGGGCTTACAGAAACGGGCCTTAAACCTAATGATGGAAATTGACCCGGTGAGCAAAGGGGATTTGACCATTCGCGCCAAGGTCACCGAAGACGAAATTGGTACGGTGGCTGACTCGTACAACGCTACGATTGCCAACCTCAGAAAGATTGTGACCCAGGTGCAAACGGCGGCGGATCAAATGTCGAGCACCGTGGTTGAAAATCAGCCCCTAGTGGAGGAACTCTCGACCGGAGCGAATCAACAGACCGACGAGATTTCTGGAGCCCTGCAGCAAATTCAGCAAATGGGGGCCGCCATTCGCGATGTGGCAGCCAACACCGAAGCGGCTGAGGCCATTGTGCAAAAAACCACGGAAACAGTGGCAGCCAGTGATGCCGCCATGAACCGCACCGTTGACGGGATTATGACCATCCGAGAAACGGTTTCTGAGACCGCCAAAAAGGTGAAGCGACTGGGTGAGTCCTCCCAAAAGATTTCTGGGGTCGTCAACCTGATTAGTGAGTTCGCGGCTCAAACGAACCTGCTGGCGCTGAATGCCTCGATTGAGGCGGCCCGAGCCGGTGAAGAGGGCCGGGGCTTTGCGGTGGTTGCGGAAGAGGTGAGATCGCTGGCGAAACAGTCCGCAGAAGCCACCTTGGAAATTGAAACCTTGGTCGCCTCTATTCAGGCGGAAACCAACGACGTGGTCACGGCCATGGAGGTGGGTACTGAGCAGGTGGTCGCCGGAACCCAGCTCGTCGATGAAACCCGCACCAGCCTGACCCGGATTGAAGAAGTGGCCGCCCAGATGAACCGCTTAATTGCCTCCATTACCCAAGCCACCCAAACTCAGACCCAGAACTCTGAGGCGGTGACAGAGGTGATTCAAGACGTGGCCAAAATTGCCGAACAAACCTCTACCGAAGCCTCCCAGCTCTCGACCTCCTTCCAGAGCTTGTTGACCGTGGCACAGACCTTACAGACCAGCATGAGCCAATTTAGGGTGAGTTAAGCAACCCATGAACTTAGATCCTGAAATTCGCGACCAGGCGTATCAGTTTTTTATTGAAGAAGCGCCTGAGCTGCTGGAAGCTATCGAAACGGGGCTGATCAACCTGCATACCGATGTCAGTGCGGCCCGGTTGCACAACATCATGCGCGCGGCTCACTCCATCAAAGGGGGCGCGGCTGGGGTCGGGCTGCCAGGTATTAAAAGCCTGGCCCATCGCCTAGAGACGATTGTCAAAGCCCTATACAGCGACCAAGTCCAGCTCGATACGACCCTAGAAAATCAGCTACTGCAAGCCTACGACTGCCTACGTTTTCCCCTAGAAACCCAAATTGATCAGGGTGACTATGACGAAGCCGATGCCTTGGCGACGGCGGAGCCCATTTTTCAGGCGATTGAGGAACGACTCGGACCGGCTTTGGCCCAGGCCGATAACTTCCTGCCCTCTTCCTCAGAGTTGGGGATCGATATGGTCGCGGCCCTGTTTGAGGTGGATGTCCAGCAGGGGTTAGATCGGCTGCAGCAAGTGGTGGCGCAGCCCCAAGACCACGAGCTGATGGGCGAGCTGCAAGCCCAGACAGAGGTGTTTTCAGGCTTTGCTGAGATCTTGAATTTGCCGGGATTTGGCAAAATCTGCGAGGTTGCAAACCGGGCGGTGAGCCTAAACCCCGGTAATATCATTGCGATTTTGCAGCAGTCGATTTTAGACTTTGCCGCCGCTCGGGAATTGGTGCTGGCGGGCGATCGCGATCAGGGCGGTACCCCTTCTGCAGAATTACTGGCCCTAGCGCAACTGGACTCAGCCCCAATCTTTCCTGAATTAGACAGCGCACCGGTTGCCGATGACAGCACCTTGATACCGGTCCCCCTCCAGGAGGACTACGATCTGAGCGACATTTTTGGCGAGTCCCTTTCAAATCCGTCAGATAACAACGGTACAAGCCTTCAAACCGGCGTTGACGACTATGACCTGAGTGAGATTCTGGACGAACCCATTGCGGATACGAACAGTCAAACCGGCGTTGACGACTACGATCTGAGCGAGATTCTGGATGAGCCGGTTGCAGATGAAGGCAGCCCAATCGGGGCCGAAGAGAATGCCATCGGTGATTGGCTCACGGCTGCAGAACCCCCTGACATTTGGGATCTCCCCGACGGCGAGCCCAACGGCATTGTGGATGAACCGGCGATCGCCATTCAAGCTGACTCAGATCTGATTTGGGGTGAACCTAATGGCATCACCCCCGAAACGCTCGGTGAAGAAGCAACCCTGATTCAGGATGAGCATGAAGTTGTCGATATAGAAGCGACTTTCATTCAGGATGAGTCCGGCCTGATCTGGGGTGAATCTGAGCCAGTGATTGATGAGCGTGTGGACCAAGATGCAACCGTCATCCAGGATGAATACGATCTAGCCGAGTTATTTCAAGCGGAAGATAGCGACCTGAGTGCAGCCTCTTCGACAGCAGATCCTGATCCGCGAGTGGATATTTGGGGGTTGGATGCTGAACCCTCACCGCTGACGGTAAACGATCCGGTCCCTGAGATTACGACTCTAGAAGAAGCTATCCCCGCTGAAGCATCGAGTGATGGCCCGACCCCAGACATAAACGTAGTTGAGACAGCGCTCACCGGTGCTGCTGCAGCGAGTCTGCCGACCCTTGATGCGGCCCTGCAGGCGGTTAGTGAACAGTACGAAACCCTGCCAGTCCCAGATGCAGATGCGATTTCAGCTCCGCCTCCCACGCCTGAAGCCGAGGTGGCTCCACCCGTTCTTCCCAGACGAACGGTTCGGCCCAAACCCCAAACTGGCAAATCTCTCACTGCCCGCATTGCGCTGGATCGCCTAGAGCGCATGGATAACTATGTCGGGGAGTTGGTGATCAATCGCAACGGTTTGTCCTTGCAAAACGAGCAGTTCCAGCGGACGGTGCGCCATCTGCAGCAGCGCTTTGGCACCTTCCGGACCCTTGCCAAACAGCTCCAAACCCTGTCGGACAAGATCCTCACCAACCCAGATCGGGTTAACTCGGCGGCGGCAAACTTGCAAAGTAACTCCCGTGGCAGCGCGGTTACCCCCTCACCGTTGCTATCTGCAACCCAGTTTGACGCCCTAGAGCTGGATACCTACAGCGCCGTCAACCTGATGCTCGAAGAACTCCTAGAAGAGCTGCTGCAGGTTGAAGAATCAATCGAGGACGTCAATTTATTTGCGGGACAGTCCAACCAAAAACTTGAAAAACAACGGCAGCTCCTGACCCGGTTACGGGACGAGCTGATGTGGTCCCGCATGGTTCCGCTAAGTGGGGTGCTCAATCGCTTCCCCCGGATTTTGCGAGAGCTATCAACAACTCATCACAAGCCGGTACAGCTAGAGCTGAAAGGCGCAGAGGTGCTGGTCGACCGAGTCATGCTAGAGAAGCTCTACGACCCCCTGATGCACCTGCTCAGAAATGCCTTCGACCATGGCATTGAGTCACCCGAAGAACGCCGCCAGCAGGGCAAATCCAAGCAAGGGACCATCCGAATTCACGCTTACCATCAAGGCAACAACACCGTCATTGAAGTGCAAGACAATGGCCGGGGTTTAGACTTGACCCGCATTGGCCAGCGGGCGGTGGAAGCCGGACTGCTGTCACCAGGGGACTTGGCCACGACGCGCAAGCAACAGCTCTACAAAGCCATTTTTGAGCCCGGTTTCTCAACCGCAGCGCAGGTCAGCGACTTGTCTGGGCGGGGTGTCGGCTTAGACGTGGTTCGAGAGCGCCTTCAGAGCTTCAACGGCAAAGTCAGCGTGGTATCTGAGCCGAATAAAGGCACCACCTTTACCCTACGCATACCCCTCACCCTCACCCTGGCCAAACTGATTGTGGTTCGGGTTGGGAACACCTTGATGGCGCTCTCTTCCGATGGCATTGAGGAAATTGTCACCCCCCTAGACAATCAAATGAAAGAGTCGGCGGGGCAGCGCTTTTTATTCTGGCGTGATCAGTTGGTGCCCACCCATGCCCTAGAAGCCCTACAACCCTACGCCTGCTCAATTCCTGAGGCTGCGCCCGAGATGCCATTGGCCAGCCGCTATCGAGCGAAAAAGCCCTTGTTGATGATGCAGCGAGAGCATGAGGCCCTGGCCCTAGAGGTGGACCAAATCATTACTGAGCAGGAACTGGTGATTAAGCCCTTTAGCAAGAGCATCGCTGCCCCCAGCTATATGAATGGGTGCACGGTGCTGGGCGATGGCCGCTTGGTCCCTGTGATCGATGCCATTGGCGTGGTGGATTATGTTCCCAAGGGAATCCAACCGCAAATCCCAGTCCAGCCAGCAGCCCAGCGATCGCTCTCACCCACCTTGCTGATTGTGGATGACTCGGCGGCACTGCGCAGAACCCTCGCCCTGACCTTACAAAAAGCCGGGTACCGCGTCATGCAAGCCAAAGACGGTCGAGAAGCCCTCGATCAGCTGCAGCAGGGTCGGGAGATTCAGCTGATCATTTGCGACATTGAAATGCCGAGAATGAACGGGTTTGAATTCTTGAGTCAAAAGCGTCTAACCCCAACGTTGGCGAACATTCCCACCGTCATGTTGACCTCCCGCAGTAGCCAAAAGCACCGCATGCTCGCCATGCAGCTCGGGGCAGACAGCTACTTCAGTAAGCCTTATATCGAAGCCGACTTCCTCTCCGCCCTGAAAACCCATCTCAAACCGGCCCTGTCTCTCGCTTGAATCCCGCCCAAATTTCTGAAAGATGACTGCCACGATGTCCACACGCCAGTCCTCCCCTCGGCAGCAGCGCTCCGAGGCCACCCTGAAATGCATTACGGTCCAGCTCAACCAGCTGACCGTTGCCCTGCCCATTGATCGGGTCGGTAAGGTGATTAAGCAAACGACCGTATTGGGCAGTGGCCTCAACCATATGGGCGTCACCCACTACGAAGGCAACCCGATCACGGTGTTTGACCTGCACTATCACTTGTTTCAGCAGCGGCAGGACGCCCGTGGCACAAATTATTTGATCATTGCTAAGACCCAGAATGGCCAGAAATTTGCCTTACCCATTCAGGGGGCTCCTAACTTGGCGGAGTTTCCCAGCCAGGAACTGAGGGTACTGCCGCCGTCCTACCGTCGGGCCGATACCCTCGGGATAGCCAGTCATGTAGTCCGCACCATCGCGCCGACTGGTGAGGAAGTCACTTTTTTTATTTTGGATACGGACTACCTTGCCAACCTGCACAGCGGCGGCATCTAACACCCACCCAAGACTTTGAATGGGTGAGGGCCTCTCGCAACGCAGAAAGGTCTTCTGTAGCGCAGCCCATGTGCGCCCTACAGGTAAAAAGACTTTCAAAAAGGTCAAAAAAGTAATGGCGAGGCAACCGAGGAATTGTGTCATGATGGGGGACGATCGCGGGTGAGGGAGCACCATGGCCAACGAGGCAGATTTAAGCCAACTCCGGGCTGGGGCAGAGAGCTGGAATCAATGGCGAACAGATAATCCAGAATCGGCCATTGACTTGACTGGGGCAAACTTGGGCGATCTCGACCTGACGGGCACAAATTTACAAGGGGCCGATTTGACTCGAGCCTATGGCATTGTGGTGATCTATACCAAGGCCAATTTGCAGGGGGCAAATCTCACCCGCGCCGATCTGAGCGGAGCAGATATCAATCAAGCCAATTTAAACGCGGCTAATCTCACCTCAGCCAATCTACTCGGGGCCGATTTAGCCAAAACCGACTTGAGTGCAGCCCTGCTGGAACGGGCAAACCTGAATCGGTCTGATTTGAGCAGCGCCAACTTGAGTAAGGCCAACTTAACTAAGGCCAGCTTGATCGGCGTTGAGATGAACCGGGTCAACCTAACGGGGGCGAACCTGACCCAAGCTAATTTGAAGCGAGTGGAACTGCAGCGGGCTGACCTAACTGGAGCCAATTTGAGTAAGGCTATCCTGACCGATGCCCGCATTCTCAGTGGCAATCTCAAGGCCGCCAACTTAAAAGGAGCTGATTTGACGGGCGTCCGTCTCAACCGCGCCACCCTCTCAGAGGCCGATCTGAGCGACACAAAGCTCAAAGACACCAATTTGCTGGGGGCCGATTTGACCGGTGCCAACCTGGCCGGAGCCCTTTTGATTGGCACCAACTTAAGCGGGGCGGATCTGAGTCAGGCCAACCTAGCAGGCCAAGACTTGAGTGGCTTAAATCTGGCGGGCAGCAACCTCAGTCAGGCCAATTTAGCTGGGGCCAATTTGCAAGATGCCAATCTGGATGGCGCGGTTTTAGAAGGGGCGAATCTAAGCCAAGCCACCCTGGCCGACGGGACCGTCCACGATTGAACCTCAGAGGGTGTTTGAAAAGGGGGTAAGTCAGTCTTGAACGATACTGGAGCCCATCAGTAGGATGGTTGAAGCCCTGATGCTACCGTCACTTTTCTGGGTAATCCATGTCGCTAAAGGAAGTCCCGAATACTTTTCAAACACCCTCTCTAAATGGTTGGTTTAGCGATTCATACCAGCAGCCCCGAACTCGGTTTGGCGCTCAGCGCAGCGGGGCAGATTTTGCGCCATCAAACTTGGCCCTTAGGGCGAGAGCTGAGCCGCCATATGCATACCCATTTAAGGGACTTCATCCAGCCTTACCCCTGGTCTGATTTTGATTTCTTGGCGGTGGCGAAAGGGCCGGGCGGATTCACGGGTACGCGCATCGGCGTGGTGACCGCCCGCACCCTGGCCCAGCAGCTCCAGATTCCCCTATTCGGGGTGTCGAGTTTAGCGGCGATCGCCCAGCAGTATTGGCTCGCTGCCCAAGATCCTGACGCCACCCTAACCCTGGCGGTGGAAATGGCGGCCCAACGGGGCGAGGTGTTTGGGGGCATTTATCAGGTCAGTGAAGCGGGCCTCACGGTTGCCTTAGCCGATCAGGTGACTGCCCAGGAACACTGGCAACAGCAGGTGGCCGATTGGCCGGAACCTCTGGAGCAGATCCAGGCCATCGGCGGCCTTGCAGCTTCGGTGCAGGGGGTCTTGGCCTTGGCGTTAGCGGGGTGGGAAAGGGGCGATCGCCCCGATTGGGAGACGGTGCTACCTTTTTATGGTCAACATCCGGTGAGATAGCGTCCCATGTCAGACCTAGAGCGTAACGGTCCTTCCCGTCTACTTATTTTCTGCATTGCGGCATTAGTCATTGGCATCGGGCTGTTTTTCTATGGCCGACATCGCGTCATCCAACAGGCTGAACGAGATTACCCAGGATTATTGGGTCCCTAAGGCTATTAATCGCTATGCCCCCATTGATTTAGCAGCGCTAAACCCATGGGGGCATAGCAATGATTCAGTGGATGCCTAGCGAAGAATTTGGATCGCGGTAGAAGCCTAATGGACACGGAGGTTAAAGGCCAACCGAAACCCGCTGCTGGCCTTCATCCTTTTGGGCATCGGGGGCCACCGCTCGGGTGGGAAGAGTGGTCTGGGTGGCCGGTGAAATCGTAGTTTCTTGGGTGGTTTTGCCCTGCTCTAAGTCATCACAAATGGCCTTTGAAAGCGCCATCGCCGTGTAAATCGCACCGGTGTAGAGCACCACATCGAACGCGCCGAAATACAAATGGAACATGTGATCAACCTCCATAGGGCCTTACATCAATATAGCTGGGACCCCAAAGCCCTCGACCGGCTTTAAAGGCTAAACGCCTTTATCTACAGGCTTTTTGACGTTCTTAATGCCGCAGCATTTAAGGCATTGACTTACCATGATGACGCCTTGTTTATCAGCGCTATCTCAAGCCCACTCAGTCACGTCCTGCCCTTGCGCTCTGCAAGCGTAAATTGTGTGGGCATCTCCCCCATTCAGTCCCTTTCGAGTTTTATAGGATTTTGCCTTCGTGCCCGAGTCGCGTTAAGCGCTGCCACCTCCATGGAACAATCGCCCATGCTCATCCTGGTTCGATCCTGGCGTCAGCGCCTATTGCTAATGGGGGCGATCGCCCTTATCCTCATCACCGCCGTACCCGTCGGTCTTGCCCAAACCGATACCCCTCGCGAAACCATTCCCCTCACCCTCGATGGCCGAGAGCTATTCGATTTAGGGGCCATATCAGGCTTTACCGCCCTAGAACGGGTGGATTTTGCCCATCAGGTCTTGGTCGATCAGGTAGAGCGGTTTCCCTTAGACCAGGCGATCGCCGTCAGCATTTTTAAGCGCGGCGAGTTAACCACGCTGCGGGTGGGGGGACGCCATTTCCTCACTCTGACCGAGAGTGACCTAATCGGCGGCATTCCCCCCGAAGAACAAGCAGAACTCTGGCAGGACTGGACCAAAGCGGCCCTCACCCAAGCTCAGCGAGAGCGCACCCCCGCCTATCGCCGCTGGGCTACAGGCTGGATGATCGGGATTGTGCTGCTGTCTGCCCTAGCCCATGGCGGATTGCGGCTGGGGCGGCGACGGTTGCGAGCCCAAGCCACTCGCAAGGCCACCACGGCCCAAATGTTACCCGTGCAAATCGGGTTGTCTTGTGCCCAACTCACCGTATGGGCGATCGCCCTCTATGGCTTCACTGATCTACTGCCGCTACTGCGTCGGGGCCGCTATCAGATCGTTCAATTTCTGAGCGAAATCCTGACCAATCCAGTCGTCAATTTAGGTAGCCAAGCCCTATCCATTTTGAGCTTAATCAAGCTCTTCACCCTGATATTGCTGCTCTGGTTGGGGGTGCGAACCTTAACCGGGCTGATTCGCTCCCGGTTTTTGCAGGCCATGGGGGCCAATCGCGAAGTGCAGGATGGCATCAGCGTCATTTTGCAAATTGCCCTGGTCACCCTGGGGGTGTTGGTGCTGCTGCAAGTGGTGGGGGTCGATGTTAGTTCCCTGGCGATTTTGGCCAGCGTGCTCGGGGTCGGGATTGGCTTTGGCCTCCAGAACATAGCCAACAATGTGGTCAGCGGGGTGATTATTTTGCTGGAGCGCCCCATTCAAGTGGGTGACTTTATTAAACTGGGTGACCTGACTGGCACGGTGGAGCGCATCGGCATTCGCAGCACCGAGATCAGCACCTTAGACCGAGTGTCGATCATTGTCCCCAATACCGAATTCATCCAAGGCAAGGTGATCAACTGGAACCATGGTTTGCCGGTGTCGTGGCTGCATGTTTCCCTCGGCGTCGCCTATGGGTCCGACATTAAGCAAGTCCGCCAGGTAGTGTTAGAGGATATTTGGAAACACGTAGAGCGTCTAAATCGTCACGCTAACCTGC
>ERZ1740060.257-NODE-257-length-39328-cov-13.259415_pt1 | contig 39328 bp, 51 predicted proteins | sample MGYA00581743_ERZ1740060 | MGnify/ENA primary metagenome ERZ1740060 (study PRJEB43018, sample SAMN04849235) | marine metagenome | isolation source: floating plastic debris | place: Pacific Ocean | collected 2008-08-27 | study: EMG produced TPA metagenomics...
CTAGAATCCACTCGGAATTGCTAACGTCTGTGCTTAACCGAAAATTAACGCATATTAACCCGTAACTGACAGTTATACGAGACCGTTGTGCTTCATGCAAGAGAAACATTCAGAATGATAGATTGGATTAAAAAAATATTGATTAATGAAGAATCGAAAGAAATCCTTGAATGGGAAACGAACGATTCAATACTTCGACACTTAAAAGCGAATCTAAACGAAGATGGTTCATTGAATGAATCGGCTGAAAAATTACCAGACGAGAAAAAGGCTGATGATGAAATAAAATTTGCACCAGGCTTAATGGATGCAATGTTTGGAGCTGATGAATCGGAGGAATCTAAATCTAGAATAAAACAACTTGTAAGTTTAATCAAAAAAGTTGCTAAAAATGGAGATGCCCAAAGCAAATCGGACTTTTACAGAGAAATTACAGAGAATGAAAGTGTAATCGGAATAATTGACGAGTTCTTGCAAAGTTTAGGACAAAGTTCATTGCCAATAGAACCGTATTTATTCGGTTTTGCTAATAAACTGGCTACCAAAACAAATAATCGTAATTCTGTAAAATTTGGAATTGCCATTCTTGGATTATGTCAAAACAAGAAACCAATAGACGACATTAAAATATTAGGTCTTCATGACGAGTTTACCGTTTTTTCAACTGTAGCACTATCAAATCTATCTGATAATCTAGTTAAAGACTTATGGGAACTTGCTAAACAAGTTGACGGATGGGGGAAAATTCAGCTTGTGGACAGGTTAGCTGAAATGGAATTGAATAGTGAAATTAAAGATTGGCTTGTATTTGATGGTTATAAAAATAACATTATGTATGAATATTTAGCATTAACCTGTGCTCAAAACGGTATGCTAAACGAAAAGCTAAAAACAGAGAAAATTTTGGATGAACTTTACGCTTCTGCTAGTGATATAATTATTGCATTAATGGATGAAGCTCCAGCTGTTGGAATGTCGGGTTATAACGAATCTAGCGAAACAATTGAAAACTTTATTAGACATTCAAAAACACGAAATCTCAATATCTCAAATTATATGACACTTCATAGAATTAAGGATTATCTGGAAGAGTCACCAGAAGATAACGAAACGCTAAACAGTTGGAATCAAAACGATTTATCCAATTGCCTTATTGACATAAATGAGTTATTAAAATCTAAAGATTGGACAGAAGAAGTCAAAATTGCCTTAAAGAGTTCCGACAATATTGAATATTGGAATGGTAAACAAGCTGCTCAAAAGCTTGGAATTGATATTTGGGCTACGGTTTGGAAAAAATTACAGCAAAACCCATTGGACAGTTCAGCTTGGTATGATGTTACAGCAAATGCAAAAGAAAACAATGTTGATAAAGTCATAGATTTTGCAATTAAGAATCTGCCATTAGAATTTTTAGGTTCTGGACCAAAAGATTCTATGGGAATTGGAGATGACTTTCAAAAACATTCTTCTTTAGACAGTGTGATTACATTTTTAGAAAATTATCCTAAAAAAGGAGAAAAACTAATTTTAGTAGGTTTAGATAGTCCAGTTACTAGAAACAGAAATATGGCAATCCGAGTTTTGGATAAATGGAAATCGGAAAACTGGTCAAATGAAATTACTAAAAAGGTAAAGGCTCTGAAAAAGATTGAGCCAAATGAGGACACCAAAAAGAACATTGAACGACTTCTAAATGGAGAAGAATTGGAATAAAGCACGAAAGCACAACAAGGTATAAGTAATAGCGGTTTAAGTGATAAAACGAAAGAATAAACATAAAACAAAGGTTAAGGCAAAAATGAAAGGTTTGTGAGTAGAAATCCGCTACTACTCATACACTAGACCGTTAGCAAAAATTAGTCTAATGTGCAAAATTAATTAGAATGGCTAAATCAAAAAAAAGGAAACTTCTCTCGAATCTCAAAAGAGAAGATTCTAACAATGATTACGATGTAATACTTTTGGAACAGTACAAATTATATGCACAAAAACTAGAAGGTCATCATAATAGGCATATTAATATTGTTAAATTTTTCATTTCGATTCAGCTAATTTTTCTTTCTGGATTTCTATTTGTCATAAAAGATGAAATCCAAATAGGGAATTTTGGAATAATCATTATGTCTTTGGTCGCAATATTATTTTGCTTGGTATGGCTAGCGACATCTTTATCTCATAATAGGCTTTCAACAGCGAAACATGAAACATTGGAAGAAATAGAGTCCTATCTTCCAATAAGACCATTTTCATATGAATGGGATGAAAAATTAAAATCTGGTAAAAAGTATTATAACATTAGAGGCATTTTCATATCTATACCAATATTAATGTCTTTGATATATATTTCATTGGGGGTAATAGCTTTGTTAAATTAACTTTTGCTAATAATGGCTATAAGTAATTGCTTGTTCTCGCCTAGCTTTCGACAGCTCCGTCCATCGCTTCTGAAAATCCTCGAAGATTTTCAGTTTGGGGTGTACCTGCCTTGCCGGCAGGCAGGATTTCAAAGTTAAGTACTAATCCACGCAACTACTAATAGCCGAGACCATTACCATACATTTTGAAAAATTTAGTTAGTCATACACTTTTTTTGATTCTGTTCATTGTACCAATCATTTTGAATGGACAAGATTCGTTTGAAAATCAAATTCTTGGGACATGGGAGCACGAAAAACCCAAACAAGACCCAGAACTTTTATTAAGACCTAAAAGTCAAGAGCAATCAAATCATGTTTCCAAAAGCACTTACTTATTTCAACGGGACGGAATATTGGATATTAAAGAAGGGTTTGGACAATTCAAGGCAAACTATTCAATTTCTGATTCGATATTAATAATAGGAACACGGAAATATCGAGTACTTGAGTATTCACAGAATCAATTTTCTTTGGAAGAAATAGGTGATTTAGTTCTTTTCAAAAAGAAACTGGAATTTAAGCGTACTGAGGAAACGATTGAACCGATTCCTTTCAATGAACAAGTATTGGAATTCTATAAAAATGGAAAACCGAAAACCTCTGGGCAGAAGGAAGGTGGATTTGAAAATGGAGTGTGGACGGAGTGGTATGAAAATGGCCATGTGAAATCTGTGATTTACTATAACATGGGTGCACCGTTAATGACAGCCAAGTTTAACAAGAAAGGTTTACTAATATCAAAGAACTGGTTCGACTTAAACTCAAACTCTGTACGGACCGACTAAAAAACGTATGGTAACAATAGCTATAATTCAACTTTCCCCTTAAACCCGGAACAAAACCCCTAACTTTAAAATGGCACGATTTCTTTGTTGAAAAATCCTAACGGATTTCCCATATCGAAATCATAGCCGAACCGTTATAAATGAATACAATTTTAAAAAAAAGGGGAAGATTCGAAAAGGTCAATTCCTTATTTGCTCGAGACGCTTCATGAAATTGGGATCGGAACTGTTCTATTGATAGTTCGCAAGAATCAGTAGGTCAGTATACCACTTCTTTCAGATTTTCTCTAGCATTATCCAATTCATTTTGGATTTCAAGGAATTTGCTGATGTTGGTTTTTAGGCGTTTTAACTCGTTTTGCTTGTCTGCATTAAAACGTTTCAATTCAAAAATCTTTTCCCTAGAGGTTGAAATCCCAGAGATGGCCAAAAATTTGTAGATGTTCTTGATATGTTTTGTTAATTCAATCTTGTCCGGTCCGTTAAATTTCGTCCAACCACAAATCGAGGTTGCCCATAGTTTCAAGATTCCCATATTGGGCCTCTTCGATAGCTTCGACTATATCATCATTGGGTATGTGGTCCTTGTCCATGTCTGGTTTGTTTATTATCTACAATTTGGACCTTATTATTTCGTCGGGTCATCCTTGAGCCAAGGCATAATCCTTTATCAATACATCAGCAGGAATTTTAAGGTGCTCATTGATTTTGCGGATATGGGCAATACTTAGTTTTCTTTTCCGGTTAAGTATTTCAGAAGCTCGGCTACGACTGTTCAGGATAGCCCCAAGCTTTTTGTCATCCATACCGGTTTGCTCCATCATGAACTTGATGGCCTCAATGGGGTCCGGGGCATCAATAGGATAATGTTCTTCCTCATATTTCTCCAGAACCAGGGCCAACATATCCAATTCATCGGATTCGGGCGTACCTTCTTTGGCATTGAATATTTCATTCATCCGCTTGAGATATGCTTGGTATTGTTTTTCGTTCTTTATAATTAAAACATCCATTTCTGTAGCTGTCAAAGTTTTTTTACGTCTATTTTATCATATTCCTCATGAGTACCGACAAAGAGGACAAAAATCAAGTGCTTTTCATAGTTGAACTTCACGATTAATCTATAATGGTTTCCACAAATGTTAAAAATGATTTTTCCATCATTTACAATATCTGCAGAACCAAAAAGGGCCTTAACTTCATTGGGGTTGCTAAATTCGGTTTTCTGAAAAGTTTGATGCCATGCTTTCAATGGTTGTTCAGCATCGGGGTGTTTTTCCCAGAAATCCCTTAACGTACCCTTAGAATAAATTCTCATTATCAAATATAGTAAATTTCCCATTTTGGGAAAAGAAATAATTGTTAAAATTTCCCATTTTGGGAAACTTTTATTAAATCTTGTAAAGCATCATCAACTATAAATTGGGAGCCTTAGAGTGTTTGTGTTTTCCCAGATGTCGAGATTGGTCGCCCCGTCGATGCTTTTGTCCCTGGCCCGTCCCTTTCCCAAAAAGGGTTTTGGGAGTATGCGACCCGATCCGGCAATCGGGAGGTCCACTCTTTGGGGATCCCCTATGGCGGGAAAACCATTGCAGGGGAAAATGGGGACGGGACTATATTTACCGTCGATGGGAAATATCGAGGCACGGGAGGGGAAAACCAAAATATTTTATGTAGATGGGATTGTGGTAGGCTCCTTGCCAGGGCAAGGAAAATCCCTGGCGGGGTTTTTTGTACCAAAAACCGTGACAGGGTTTCACCGTTGTGGCCGCCCCGTACAATCCTAGATTCCGCTTAAGAGTTTCATTTAGCTTATCGGAACAAATGCATGGGACTTAATGCGGTCATGTGAGCAAAGATATTAGCCAGGACATCTTCCGTTTGGCAGTATTTTGTGAGACAGGGCAAGGTAAGGTCGCCTTTGTATAATTTATCTACCAAAATTTTGTGCTATTTTCTTACATTGCAGTATCAACTAAACCAGACACTGTTTTGTCCAAACCATAAACACAATGAAAAATGGTTGGAAAAGCAGATTTGGATTATATGTTTCTAATTGAATTGGCCCATGGTCTGCCAAAAAAGTTGGATTCGGTAAAATATGGAAACTCCGGTACAAGGATCAGCCGTGGTACCTACCTTCTCAAAAGACATTACTTGGGCTATTATGTGATTACCCAGATAATTTTGATAAGCAGTGAGATCTTGGATGAACGAAACCGTCTCAGAATAGACTGCTCCTACATTAAAGGGAAATTGAGGTGTACATGGTATTGTGGACAAAAGCGATTGATGGAAAGATGTTTCAAAGTATCGCAATTTCTTGCACCCTCGGTTACCTTGATATTCAGGGAAAACACGCTCAAATTCGCTACGGAGTTCTAGTACGTTCACCTATTTGATCAAAAGTCTTTGATCGTTACGATTATAGCACCATAAGAAATACTAAGAGGAGAAGTGATAATATGGGTTCTCTGTAATCGCTATTGTGGATTTTTCCTATTCAAATTTGAACTCCATTGGACGCCTTTTCCATCTTCCCCTATCGAACCAATAAAAGTGGCCGTAGCGTTTTATGGATAGGTACAATTTGTTTTCCCGTCCATATTCCTTAAGTCTCGGACAAAAACTATCAAAAAAGGTTTTATTAAATGGACACATTCCATAATTTTGGAATATGTCCTATTATTCAGAAACATATCCATTGCCTGAATCGGTGTTTGAAGAATGGTTGAGAGAGGTTATCGATGATGGTATCGGTTATCTTAAAGTATCCAATACAGGGGGTTCCTGGTTAATTTATGACGGAGGAAGGTTCCATCAAAAACACTTTGGACGGACCAAGGAACTATACCGGACCAAAAGGGCGGCCAAGGAAATTTTCAGAAAGGCCAAGCAGAAATTTCAGAATATCGAACACGATGGCTATCGTTATTATTATGATAGGGGCTTGTGCAAACGAGTTGTCGCTCCTTTGGATTATAACTAATCCTAATCGGAAACTTTGTAAAGAACTTGTTTTTTATGAAACGGTCCCGTAGAAGAAATCATGTAGTATCCTGTTTCTCTAATCTTTGATTTTTCATACTTATTGAATTTAAAGAAGTAAGTTTTCAAATTAACCCTCGTAAGGCTTGACTTAGGTGCGTTTTTTTCGAATGACCAGGCTTCTTGTATTTCAGCCTTTAAGGATTCATCGAACATTTTGTTGATTTCTTCTTTAGAAACTTGTACAAGTGTGTCCGCTGGTGACCAAATCGAATCATTGCTTATCTTGGCCATATAAAAACGTTTATTACCGTCTTTAACAAATTTAAATATTGGATAACCATTTTCGACGTTTGAAAACTCGCCCTCCAAGTATTGTTCTTTTTGATTGGCGCAAGATATAAGCAGAATTGCCAAAAGCATAACAGTTATTTTCATTTTGTAAGAATTTAAGTTAGTAAGATGTATTGGGCAGTTTCAAATATAAGGGAAAATCCAAGGGTTCTTTTCGCCCCTTGGATTTCTTTTTTAAAAGTGCTGGTAAATATCAAAAAGGTCTAAAAATCGATTTGGATATCGATGGTTTTCTCAACCCCATAATTATTGGTGACCGTAAATTTAACAGCGATAAAGTCGTCATTCTGGTTCATTGACGGTACCCAAAGCAATTGGATGTTCCCAGGCCCAAGATTCATTTTCTCCAAAAAGGGAAGAATATTAAGTTGTGCCTTGTTCTGAGGTGCATTATAAAACCATAAGATTTGCGGCATATCCAAGGGTTCTGAATCCGTTAGGTAGTAATCTCCGGCAATGTTTTTGATTTCTAACTGGAATGATTGGGAATCACTGAAGGGGGAAATGCTCAAGGCAATCGGAATGGGGGGACAATCGGCATCATTGCAATGGTCAGCTTCTTCCTCATACAAAATGATGAATGAAAAATCGGGGTTTTTTATTTCAAAGGATACGTCATTGTTTATTTCAGTTCCAAACTGGTCCCTTAATAAAATCGTGATGTTGACCGGACCACTGTCCAAGGCAAGAACATCTATTGAACCATTTTGAAAAGGGAGATTAAACCAGTTGTTCTCTATAATTGGAGCGTTTTCATACGATAGTGAAACGTTGCCGGTATTTACCGTATAGGACATTTGATAGCTTCCTTCGGTCTCTTGTGAAGAAACAAAGGAGAAGGATATGGATGTGGATTCATCTGGAAATATGGTCTCGTCTTGTGGTGAGGTTTCCAAATCAAGGGTATTTTCATTTGCAAAGAACTCAATCCGATCGGTCAACTCCACGCCACTTTCAGTTCTTAGGACCAGTGAAAGGTCAACGGGTCCACTCTCCTGGGCTATCGCTCGCCAGGAAAATGCACCGATTGGAACATCAACGAAAACTCCCGGATTGATCTGCTGTTCATCGCTAAAAATTTTTACGTTGCCCTCATTGACAAGGTATTTGATATCATAGGACCCACCGATGCCTTCATTCTCCGACAATGAAAATAAAATTAGATTTTCGTTTCCAAGAAAGGATTCGTTGAACTGTATGGTTGCGCTATAGGAAACATCTATCTCATTGACAGTGAAATCAAGTGTCGTGGATTTTATTTGCCCGTTACTGTCTCTGATCGTAACTTGGATGCTTGCTTCTCCCACATCATTGAACAACAATTCCATGTTCTTTGTTCCGGTTATAGGTTGGAATTGGTCCGTGGGTATATTTTGGTCGGAGCCCCTAATTTTTAGTGAGCCGGAGCCCTTTGTAATAAAAAAGGCACTTTCATAGGCGATTTCCTTATCCTCTCCCTCGTTGAATACGTTCAAGGTCAATGGAATCTTAGATTTTACCCTGGTTTCAGTGAAAGGAGCGGAAAAGGTCAGTGAAAAAGGATTATGGAGAACATTGTAGACAACCTCCAAGCTTTGCTCGACACCCGAGCTATTGGTAACGGATACTCTGGCCCTTTTTTCACCGATGCTCGTTGCCGTAAAGAAAAACGAAGGTGATGTCGAGGAGAGCTCTATTTCCGTCTTTGTGGCAAGTACATTGCCGGATGCATCGGAGAAAAATCCGTCCCCGGTTATGACCTCATATCTCAAGGTATATACATTTGAGGCCACCTCCCTTTCCGAAGTAATCTTAAAAAAGGTTTCCAAAGGGGTGTTGATAAAGACTTCCTCGGCATGGGTCTCCGTGAAGGTAAAGGGAAATTCCGATTGTACGCTGTCCCCATTGTCCTTGCTACAGGAGTTGAAGAGCAGCAGTAAAATTGACGGGTAAAATAAACATTTAAGTGTTTTCATGATTATTTGAATTAAGGATTAAACATTAGTTTAGGTAATAGCGAAGTCCGATTCCCACTGCGAACATGGCAGGGTCAATCTCACTGCCAGCATGGTAGTACCCGTTTATGGGAAAGGACATGGAGAGGGAATCGTTCAAGAAATAGTCCAGGTCCAGGGACAGAAAGCCGCCATAGACAAAACCACCCTTGAGCAAAAGCAAAGAGCCATCTTCAAGTTCAGGACTACCATTGTTGATTGATTCCTGTCCCACTGAGGCACCACCACCGATAAAGAGTGAAAGTCCGCCGTTCGGGGAGGAATAGGCCGTTGTGAAATATCCTAGGTTGAACAGATAGTTGTTCTTGGGATACTCAACACCACTCTTGGGAGCGACTTCCTTGGCCGCGGCAACAAGAAAAGAAGCCTGGATAAAATCGTTCATCTTGTGGTGAAAGTTCAATTGGGCATTTCCCCCAAATCCATCAAGGACATGGACAGGGGCAATCCCTACCGAGACATCACTTCGTTGTGCCATTGCACCGAAGGGAGATAACAGTAGACCGATTAGAAAAAATTTAAGGCATTGTTTCATTTCATGGGTATTAAGATTAAAGATTCGGATTGTTGATATGGCGATGGGTCACCGGAAGTACTATGTTCCGTTCCCCCCTGAGCTCGTTTAGTTCAATATTGATGAGCTTATTGCTGTCCAAGGCCAATTTTTCAAAAACATAGACGGCTTTTTGACTTTCCCCGGAAGCTATTCTTTCAAAGGTGTTGAAAGATGACTCTATAAGCGGTGGAATCTCGATGGCTTGATAGTTCGATCTTTTACTGGCTTTTTTTGATATTTTGTTGAATTGTATGAAATTCACATCATAGTCGACCGTGGAATTGTTGACCATCGAAAGGCAGATAAAGGTCTTGTCCCGTCGATAGGCAATGTCCGTGACCTTGAGAACGACATCGTTGTTTGTTTTGAAAAGGGATTTGAAAAAATCCTTTCGTGCAACTAGCTCCTTGCAGAACTGCATGTCCCTAGGGGACGGACCTAGGTTGCCTTCCAGATAATTTGAGTCCATTATTTTTTTGGCCACCGTACTCTCATTGGAAGCGTTTTGGTCTTTATTCGGCCTAGGGATTCGATCGGGGCTCGAACTGCCCACCTTTTCGTCCCCGGTAAAAAAGTGTTCAAAAATATGGGCCTGTGCATTGTACCGGACAACAAAGGAATAGACGGACTGGTCCTCAGTTATAACGTGCAGGGTGCTCTCGCCCCGGTTGGATGCCGCCTTTAGCACACCAAAGCTTTCGGCCTTTTGTTGGTTATATGCAAAGTGGAAATCATCGTTTCCTGGAAGGGCCTTAATAATGGGCGAGGGAAAGAACAGGAACACGTTCTTGTCCGTTGTAGCTTCCAAAATTATAGGTTCCTTCTGTGCGGAAACTATACTAATTGACAAAAGGCTGAGTAGGATTGTATACTTCATGATTCAGGAATTTGGTTTTAAAATGAGTTTGGTGTTATTGAGCAAAGTAACGTTGGGTTGTTGCTGTTTTCTTCGAAATACGTTTTTGATGGTAGAGCCTATTGGGACGTTTCCGACATTGACTTCATCTACTGCGTCCTGGGAGGATTCATCAGCAATTTCTCCAACCAATTTTGCACCTTCGACATATAAGCCTAAGGAGCTATCCTCAGTATCATAAGCTGATATACTTACAGGAACATGGTTAATTGAGGTTATGGTGAGCATGACCCTATTGGACCGGAACCGAGGAAAAGCATAGACATAGCTATTGGCAGAAAACTGCATATTGGCAATGGTGGCAGGTTTGGTCAACCGAAGTTTGACCCGTTCACCCTGTCTTATGGTATGGTCCCCATGTATTACTGCAAAAATCATTGGATCGGTTTGCGTTTGCTGTGATTGGCCAGCATCATTGGTGCTGGGCGTTGAGGAAAAGAATTCATTTAGTTGGGAATCGACCTCCTTTCTGTTCTGGGCATTAGTAGGCCTGGCAGAATTCCTTGGGGTAGAATTAACGGTTGGCCGCCTGGTACTTCCTGAATTCGAATTGGTACGGCTGGGACTGTCATAGGTGCGTTTGTTCTGGTTCATTAGACTGTCGATTTCCCGCTCCATCTTTTCCTTCTCAGTGTCTTCATCTACAGATTCTTCTCCAAAGTTGTCCAGGTCAAACTCCAATGATACCTGTTCGCCCTCAGCTCTATCATCCCCGTAAGCCTCCAACTTTGAATTATAATCTTCAACATCCCTTCGATTTTCTGGGGTTTCGAGGGAGTCTAGGTTCTGTTCTTCATCGGTATCGCCACCACCCATAAAAAGGGGAAGCATACATATGGTAATAATCAAGCCCACAATGAGAAGTTTATGGGGCATTTCAAGGGTTTTGAATTTTTCTATTAGGTTATTCATTTTCTAAGCGTTTAAGATTTGTTTCTTTATAATCGGTTATCAAAAAACCGTAAGGGTTCAAGGGGTAGTTTTCCGATACTTTTTCAAGTTTCCCCCTGGTGGTCAATTGGTATCTTTTGGGTTCATCTTGATTGACTTTGTTTATTTCGATAATAGCGGATACCTTAAAGTTGTCCTTGGAACCGAACCGTATCTTGATTTGGACAATACTCTGGCTCGACGTGGTTTGAACCATCCGGTTATAATGGCCCTGCTGCTTGTAGTAGTCATAGAGTTTTTTCCCGTCCTCAGAGTTAATTAGCCAGAGAGCTTTTTCTAGGCGTTTCTTATAATTCCATTGGTCATACTCATAAAAATTCTTTAGGAAAAGCTCGATATGTGATTTCTTGTAGATGGCGATGACTTCTCTTTTTTCTATTTGTTCCAGGGGAAGTAATCTTTCATCAGTGGAGATGGAATAAATGAACCTATCGGCATTTTTATTGGCTTTGGCAACACTCCAAATTGCGAAAAGTGAGATACAACCTGAACAGATGACAACTGCCCAAACAATCAGGTTGTTTTGCTTCAATTGCTTATAAATGTCTGTTTTTACAATGTTCATTTCAATTGGATTTAGGCGAATACTTTATATACAATGTCATAGGACTTTTTGAAGAGTCTGAGCTTGAACCAGATAAGGATTGTTAGCAGCACAACTTTAATGGGTGTGGTGCCTATGGGGAACTGTTTTAAGGGTTCGGAGAAGAACTCGAAGGCAAAAGCTGCAAATCCAAGAATGAGAAAAAAAGGAAATATGAGCAGATAGACAGCGATATAGAGTTTTATCCATTTGTAGAATAGGTCACGGAATTTCTCGAATACGGAAATAGCAATGGCAAAGGCACCCAATACCTTGAGCAGTCCAATGATAAAAAAGCGTTCTAGCAGAAATATACCGTACATGGCCACATCGACTACCCAAGCGATGCCTTCCAGGAGTTTGAAAATGATATATGTAGGGTCTGCAAAGATTTGGATAGCGTCGGCAGCAAACTCCTTCATCATACTTTCACTATCCGCTTCATCTTCTGATACTTTAAGCTCAGGTTCCTCAATAGCAAAGTCGGTAGGAGAAAAATGGCTATAAGTACCGTCCAATCCCAAAAGAATACCATCAAGAAAACCGAGTAATTTGTCATAGAAAATAATTAGCAGAACCATAAAAACCGAGCTAAAAAGTTTGCTCTGGTCAAAGGGAAGTTGTGCATTACCTAATCGGTTTCCGAGTTTGGAAAACATATTGGTATAGACATTTAGAAGAAAGAAAGCAATGGCAATGATCTTAAGTGAATTCGTCAACTGTTCTAGGTGCAGCTCTTGTTCAAAAAACTCCTGGTATAACGATAATGCGGATTCATAGTTAATATCCATGGTCAGCGATTTAGGGATTGCTTGAAATACTGGTTAAAGGCTCGTTTTTCGGCAACACGGAGATACTTCTTCCTTGCAATTCGAGTATCAACTAACGCTTCGTTTAATTCTTGTTTGGATTGTTTTAAAAGGGTTAGCCTTTCGGCATCGTTCATTTTAAAGATTCCTCCTTTCATGAGGTCATTGGCCACTTTTAAAATGATATTTCCCCTGTTCATATGGGCTGAAAATTGTTTGGATATATCCCTCATTTCCTTATTGGAGAACATATCCGTTGCTTGGATTTCTTTTAAGGAAGTTCCAGAGTTTTGTAAAATCTGTTTCGTTGTGGCAGACATATCAGAGATGTATTCCAAGGTCTGCAGCGCAGAGTTGATATTATCGTACATTTCCTTGGTCTGTTTGAGCAGTTTGACCGTTTTGGCTGTCTGCTCCACAGTCTTCACACCCTGGGAAATCTGTTTCATCAAGGCGGCATTGGCTTGGGGGTCAGAAACGACCAATTGTGCGCTTGTGAATTGAAAGCAAAAGATTAGGGTAAGAGTGACGGGTAATTTGTTCATGATCTTTTGATTTTAAGGTTCAACCTGATTTATGTTTTATATAATTCTGAATTGATAGTTGCATGTCGTTGTTATCTTGATAAAGTCTCATTATGGCCTCATAGTCCTTACCATCGGTTTGATAGGCATAGAAACTCTCTTTTGGCAGTTCGAGACGCATTATCCAAATCTCACGCCCTATGATCAGTGCAAATTCAGTGTACGGGTTTTTGGCCTTAAGATTTGGTGTGATCGACTTAAGAATGTTATGTTGGTGTTCCGAAAGATTGAACCTTCTTACAATAGGTTCGTATCCCTTTTCATTATGAAGGATATAAACGACTTGGGAATTCTCTATCATTGCATTGGTATCTGGTCCTTCCGGTAATTGTTCCGGAGTTTGTAGCGCGGTCCCCACCGATGCAGAGTGTTTCCTATTGGTCTGGTAATAATGGGTAACACGGTTCCTAATGCTCTTATCCTTGATGAACTTGGCCAATTCATCATAGAACACGACCCCATCAATGCTCCGGTCCTCCAGGATTATCTTATCAACGGCCTCATTTCCCAACTGTAACAAAAGAGATAACAATAGCACATTGTCATTGGCTTTTTCAAACTCGAAAATCACCAAGTCTTTGTCCTGGAGCCTATGGCTGAAATCCTCGGTGGTATCGAACAAAAAGCTGTACTCCCCACTTACATATTTTTCGGTCATGAGTAAGAAGGATTCAAGGTCGAAGAATCGCTCGTTTATACCTAGCCGGTATAGTATGTGGTTTTGGTTGATTTTTAAAAAACTAAAGAAGTTTGGAAAAGAGTGTTGGCTTTCCACATTGTGGTAATAGGCATCCAGAAGTTTGATGAGTATCGTCCTATCATCATTTTCCGGGGTCTTTTCGGGGTGCCAGAGACTATATACAAAATCAGCCAGGGAATTCCGTTTATCAGTATCGAGTTCGGTAATATCCTTGATATAAAAAGGATTTAACCCTAAGGGCCTACCATGTTCATAGGAAAAGAAAATAACCTTGTCCTCCGGGACCAGATAGGACAGTTTTTTGAAAGAGCCCCCAATATCGAATATGACCAATTTTTTGCCTTGCTCGTTGAACTGCCGGAATATATGTTGCGCAAGTACGGATTTACCTTCTCCCGTTGGGGCAAAAATGAAAAAGTTCCACGCCTTGATTCGTTTTTTGGCCTCGTCCCTTACATCCCTTTTGATGGGAATGTTGAAGATTCTATCGGAAAACACTATGCCATCGTCATCCGATTTGTACGAGGTGATATTTAAGAAGAGGGTCAGTGCAATTTCGAGTTCGGTACGAAATACATTGATATTGGCCAATGAGGACATATAGGGGAAGACTGATTTCAGATACACTTCCTGCACAGCGTTCTTGTGTGGGTAATGTGGTTTAAAGTCAAGGGTGCGATAGACGGTGGAAATGGTATTGGTACAGGCCTCAAATTCCTTATCGTTATCGGCGTAAAAAATGATATTGGAATGGCCACGGACAATCTTTTTGCTTTCATCCTTAGAAAGCTCTTCGAGGTATGTGGTCAGACCTTCCGCGGCTGTTCGATTGTCAGTACCGAAACCTTTTGCTCCAACAAGGTGTTCCCTACGAATTTCAAGTTCCTTTTTATGGGCTGAATGGTCGTCAATGTAAATGACCTGGTTATAGATGTGGTCAAAGGGCATTTTAAACCCAAAATCATCAGAGGCCCCTTTAAATATTTTGAATTTTTTGCTGCTGTAATCATTGTCGAGTTTGTGGATGTCCACTTCATCCGGAAATTGCTTTATATCGTTCAGGGTGAATACCCCTACTCTTCTATTTCCAATTCCGATGGCATCATACGAACGTCCTTTTGTACTTACCTGTTCAACCAAAGAGGTATCCACATATTTGTCAGGGTCAAAACCATTGTAATAGTTCTGGATTAGTGCGTGAATTTCATCTTCGAGTATGGGATGGGCTTTGATATATTTTGAACTGTTCAAAAAATCAATACTTTTTGCAACTTCGGATACAAAGGCATTGTCACCTTCGAATTCCTCTATAAGTTTTTTTCGGTTGGGAAGCTTTTTGAATGGATTGGAAACGGAACCGTTATTAAGTCTGTTCTTTCCCGTATATCCAATGAACAGATAAGAACTATGTGAAACAAATGGCCTTTCTTGGAAATACTTCTTAGTGGATTTTTGTAAAAAGGTATCATTGGGAAGCTCGTTACCTACATAGTCCTGTCTTTGAAAAATATCCTGTTTATGGACAAAAGAATGGGCGGGAAGATATTTTATGGTCCGGTACCAAAAATCATGGATGCTATGGTAATCCTCCGGTGAGAGTGTAAATATTTCGGGAAGTTCCAGAGCATAGCACATGATGATATCCCCGTTGTTGGATAGCACCGTATTATCCTCTATCGCAAGGAGGGGATAATGCTCACTCAGTTTTATCTGTTCCATGGTTCAACTTTTTATAGAGGTCGTTTACAAGAATTTTGGGAAAATTTACCGGATGGATTTTTTCAAGTAGGTTCTTTTCATCTGCAGTTTTGACGGCGACGAAAAAGACACCGCCTGAAACAATTGAAAAAACCACCGTATTGAAGCTCACCCCTTGCATAAGGGGCAAGAGGCATAGTAGCAAAAGAACCCCAAAGACCCCTAGGTATTTCATTCGAAAACCCAGGATTAAAGCTTGCCTTTCGAGGCCCTTTTCTACTTTCAGTCCAGTTCGCAACGATTCATTGGACCGGCCCAAATCAAAACTGGTAATTGATTAGAAAGTTGAATATGGCCCCTACCATGACCACCCCAAGAATCCAAAGCCCGATACTGATAAAAAAGCCTTTGTAATCCCTATCACCTCCTGTAATCTTACCTATATTAAACAGTGCGGCCACTAAGAATATCAAACCTAAAATGATGGGTGCTGCTTCCAGAATATCATCAAGAAGCTCCTGTGCTTTTTGTGTAATGCCAAGGTCTACCATGGCGAAAATGGGTGTTGTACCTAAAAGGAAAGTCCCCACTAGCAATTGACGAGTTTTTGGCCCTAAGGCCTTCACATTTTTCATGTTGTAGAAAATTTAGATTAATGATTATTTGATATTGACGATTATTTGATTATAAGTTCATTGGATTAATCAAGGTTTAAAGATTCTTTGCCTGTTCCAGTATCATATCAAAGACACTCTTGATTTCCCTTTCTGTAGTGATATTGGTCACTCTATATTCCATAGGTTTGGATTCCGGTAGTTTTATTTTCGCATCGTAGTTTTCGCCTTTCTCATTAAATACAAAAAACTCGCCTGCAGAACGCTTGAACATTTCAAAGGATTTGTGTTTCTTTTCATCCTTTTGGGATTCGGAAACTCGTTTGTCCCCACTTCCCCATCCGGCTTTTTTACTGGTACTCTTTGATTTTACCTTAATGGTTTCGAAATAGCTCTCAAAAAACTTGGCCGTATCAGGGTCATTGGTCTTGCCGAAAAAGAGGGTGGATAAATTGGCCAATACTTCTTTCATTTTGTCAAGACCCATTTGAACCTGGGCCTGTACCTTATCTTGGAGCATATATATAGTGGCAATGTTAAAACTCCGCATGGTAGCGGGAACCTTGCCTATTCTATTGATACGAAGTGTAGGTGCTTCATCGAACAAAAGATAGGATGGTTCCTGGTGTCTTTCACTCATCGAGGAAAGTACCGCCTGGGTGACCACCGATAATATGGGTGAATAGATTTCGTCATATTTTGGAATATTGACCAAACAGAGTACGGCCAGGTTGTCTTTGTTATTGATGTTAAGGCCAATGCTATTTTTTTGCATACAATAGAATACATTGGGTATGGCAAAAACTCGAAATGCATTACTGAGGGTGGCTTTTACCCCTGCCATTTGCTTTTCTGATTCCTTTCCGTCCAGAAATGCCCTGGCATGAATACTGGCCGTTGGGCTTTGCTCTATGAATTCCACAAGTTCGTCAGCCTCTTTGGTCAGGAAAATGGATGCCAAATAAGGAAAGGAACAGAATTGAGGGTACTTGTCCCGGAGGACATAGATAACCCCGATAATTGCACCCTCGGCAGCTTGTACAAAAAAGTTGTCACTGGATTTGCTGTCCTTGGCAATGATATTCTGGACGATGCACTTACACATTAGGGCAACATCCTCGTCGTTCTTTAGAGTCTTAGGGGCCAAGGGATTCAAAAAAACGCTCCTATCAGGGTCATGGGGTGCAAATGCATGGATGGGTAATTCGCTTTCACGGTAGAACCATTGCACCACCTCTACAAGCTCGAAATTTTTATAGTCATAAACCAAAGAAGGAATATTTCGTTCCCCCATGTTCTTCAAAATCCAACCTGCAACGGATGCTGTTTTTCCGCTACCGGCCGCACCTTGGACACTTACCCCTCTTTTAATGTTTACGGTAAGCCTTTTACCGCCATTATAAGGAATGGTCACATCAAATACATTCTTAGGTGCTTTTGTTGAGGACAAAGTGCCTCCAAATACAGCGATACCAACAAATCCAAAAAGAACGGAAGGAAGAATATATAGGACTACAAAATAGGTCAACGGCAGTTTCATCCCCATTTGCTCGATTCCAAAAAATAGGATGATATAGATGGCAATGGAGAAAATACCCGTAATAACAGGATTTCCCAATCGAGAGGTCAGGACAATTGCGAGACCAACGGTAAGATTGACACCAACGATAATTAGTTGGGCCATTTGGGAGGCGTTCAAGAACGCTTCAATGATTTCCATAGTAAGAGTGACGAGTTAAAATGATTATTTGATAAAAGCTTTTTTCTATGTCATATGCCCATTCCTTTTGATACGGTTCCAGCGGCCATTGAAATAGCCTGTTTTGCAACTTGTACCCCTGCTGTCACAGGGTTGGTATAGGAAGCTGCCCCCATTGCCTTAACAACGGACTCAATGGCTTTCTTTTCCAACTTGGATGCCATTTTGCTCGGAAACTTCCGTGGGTCTTTCATTACATGGCCCAACTGTTTTTGTAGGGTCTTGTCCTGTATCATTTCATTCATGGCACGCTTAACGGCCATTTTTGCAAAGGCCTTTGGATTGGAGAGGTGCAATACGTTTCCAACCCCGCGTATCATTTTGGTTTCTTTATAGTAATTGTAGCTATGCTCATAACTACGGTCATGTTCAAATTTCTTATCGAACAATTTTTCCCCTGAAGAAACAAAGGCATCGCGATTGAACCCGATTGCTACTTCCTTACCGTTCAATTTATTCTTGGATTGCTTATGGTTCGCCATGGGAGAGAGCTGCATGGTCTGCGTTTTGTCCAAACGGCTTATGATGATATGTGCATGTAGGTTGTTCCCATCCTTTTTAGCACCTTCCCGAATAATCGTACCCTCTTTGTTCTTTATATATTGCTTCTCCAGTTCTTTGATTCGTTCATCGGCCTTAATTCGGTCTTTTGGCTTTGTGGCCGATTCAAATTCTTTTCTTTTCTCGGCAATACGTAAATCAATCTTTCTGTTATATGCTATCTGTTTTTCAAAGCGCTTTTCCCCGAATTTATAGGTGCGTTCATGTTCAATCTTGGCATAGTACAAAATGTCCTTGCCCTCCAAAGGTTTTCCATTCTCATACTTTCGATTGAAATTCTTCGCATATTCATCCATCAAATCCTTTATATATAGTTTGAAAAGAAGTTCATCGGAAACAGTACTTTCTTCCATCTTGGAACGTAAATGTTCTAATTCCGATTTGGATGGATTGACCGTCATCATATAAAATTTTGTGTCGGTCTGTTTTAGTTTATTTTTATTGCTATCGATGGAGTTTTGAACATCGATGGCAGAATTATGGTCGCCGTCGTGGTTGAAGAAATCTTCGTGGTCCTCCAGGTTCAATCCCGCATTTTCCTTTTCGAGATAATCGACCAAATTGGAAACGGAACCCCTGTTCTTATCCTTGGATTGTTTTGGGCTGTGTATCCTAATTACCATCGATTAAAAGTTTGATTCTGTCAATTTCCTTTTGGGGCAAATCACAGGTAAATTTTGGTCCTGAAATGCTCCTGTTCGGCCTGATGTTTTCCAATAGAAATTTGAGTTCTTTTTCATAGGTTGAGCGTTCGACTTTCAAGCGTTCCATCTGGCCCAATAATTCGCTTTTTTCTTCCTCTGGAATAGACTGATTTTCCAAGCTATTTTCCTTCTGTTTTTCAAGCCCATTTTTGGTAGCTACATTGACCGTATTTTCACTTACGGAAACAGGCACCGTAAAGGTTGATTTTTCAGGTTTGACCATTTCCTGTTTGGTGTTCGAATCAAGTCCAATTGTGCCAGGTTGCAACACGTCCAACATTTGAAAAGTCTGTTGGTGCAATCGTATCATTTCACGAAAGGATTTGTTCATGGGAACAAAGAAATCCTGCTCTCTTTTCTTTAGAAATGAAACAATCCGGTTGTCCAGATTTTTCACCAAATCAGGAACCGATGGAATAGTTTTTGAATACACATCCACCCCTGTTTCGTAGATATAGTCGATCATATTATTTGCAAAATCTGTCTCGCTTTTACCCCTTCTTTTTGCCATACCGCTAAGTCTCCCTTTTGCTGTGGGATTTACACGAATGGAGTTGTAGGTTGGCATAGGTAACAAAATTTGTGACATAAAACTATGTGTATTTACCTGTCTTTATTGCTACCAATTGATGAATGGCACTTTTGAATTGACGGATGTTACATGAATAAAATCCATGTTACATTAATTTTATTTGGCTATAAAACTGTTAAATACAAGATTATGCCAAAACTGCGGGGGAAAGATGTAACAAACCGAATCACGCTCTGCGTGATTCCATCTCGCTTTCCTCTTTCCCCCGCTTACGCTTTGGAAAAGCGGAAACAAAAATGGGAGTGAATTTCAATGAACGAACGATGAAAGAAAAATTATTGGTCATTACTTTTTTAATCTTGGCTTTAGAGGTTTCCAATGCCCAATTAGATAACCTAAAGAAGGAACCAATATTTACGGTCGTGGTTGATGCCGGACATGGAGGTCATGACCCAGGTACACATGATGGAAAAGGTCGATATGAAAAAAATATCAACCTGTATGTGGCGAAATTTATCAGGTACTACATGAAGAAGTACGCACCAGAAATCAAAGTAGTTTTGACCAGAGAAGAGGATGTGTTTTTACCATTGGGAAGACGTCCTTTGTACGCCAAAATTTCAAATGCAAATTTGTTCGTTTCATTGCACTGCAACCACAATTCTAATAAGGCTTCCAATGGGGCCGAAATTTACATCCAAAATACTACTCGAGAATCGGCAAAATTCAATCTCAAAAAAGCTGTAAAATTTGGTTTGATTTTAGAAGAGAATTTAGAGGAAAAATTAAACTATAAATCAAGAGGTATTTTGATGCAGAATTTTCAAGTTTTGAGGGAGTCCATAGACTTCGTACCAAGCGTACTCGTAGAGCTTGGTTTCTTCTCAAATAATGCGGAATCATCATATCTAAATTCCAATAAAGGCATTCAAGGTTTATCCCTTGCAATTACAAAAAGCATTATGAAATATTCTATAGATACCAATAATTGACAAATATCAACAGTATTATGAAGAAGGAAATACTTGAACAAAAACCATGGGTTTATATGTTATTTAAAGATAGAAACAATATTTACCAATTATCTATTTCTGTTCCATGTCCTGCTCCCGGTTTTGATGTGACTTATGAATTAACTGAAATGGAAATTGAAAAATATAATAGAGTAGGAATAGACAGTCTAAAAGAGAGGATTAAGGACATGAACCAAAATCGAAAGGAATGTAAAATAATCGCGTGGCGATGATTACAAAATTTAGCCCACAATATGGATTCAATAATCCCAAATATTAAATAAATTGAGACAATAAAAGAGTTAGCTGCAAGCTGAAAAAATGGGTGATAAGCACGATATCGAAACATATTCAAAACTCGCAATAGGAGCGTCTTTTTATTTAGAGCAATCATTTGTTTGTATCGATTCTGCTTTGTCCTATGAATTTGCATCTATCCTATTCTCTAAAGCAATTGAAAAAATAGACCCAACTAAAGAGGACAGAAAGCTTTTTGAAAAAATGGTTTTACCTGAAAGTCCGGTTGATGTACTTCAGGCTGATTTTGCAAATGCTCAATCTGATGAAACCGCTAAAAAGATGTCTGATTTATGGCAATTATCTCAATTGCACGCTCAAAAGAATAAACACAAATTCGGACTTGATCATAAAATCGATTCCATTGAAATTTTAGGACACCTTAATAGCTTTGGATTCTTTTTCGAGACTTTAATAAATAGACACTTGTTATTTTTAAAACAATCAGAATTAATTGATGATTTTAGTTACTCAAGAATATCGGTGGCTCGAATTATGGAACGATTGATTTACATTTTCAAAGAAGAATTAAGTCAAAACAACATTCAAATAAATGAGTTAACAAATCTTTTTAAACTTCGAAATAAGACGGTTCATTTTACACCTGATAATGCACTTGCCCTAAAACCAAGAATATCTGAGCTGATTAAAATTTGGAATCAATGTGCAAAGGTTCTTACTAAATTGGAAGAAAAGGAAAGATTTAATGAGGAAAAGTTCTCAGCTATTGTATTGAATTATGCTTTACAAGTTCAATCAAAATGGAATTAAAGAATAGACAAGGAACAAGGTTTATATTTAAACATTCTTTAAGGCAGCTAATTACCCTCTGATATATGCAAACATCAACAACAAAAGTATTTATTGAGCTTTTAATTACAGGATTTGGAGGTTTAATTTGGATGATTTTAATTGTTTTTGGAATTGGAGGTGTTGAATTAGAATCAGTTTTGGAAAAGGAATACTCGAATCTGTTCCTATTTCCAATCTCTGGAATCGCTTACATCTTTGGAATACTAATCGACAGAACTGGTTATCAATTGCTTCGAAAAAGAGAAGGAAAAAACATGGCGATGGTTTTCGAAAATCAAAATGATAAACATGAGCAAGTAACGATTCAGCAAATGATTATTTTTATTGCTCACAGTTCCGAAAGGCTAAGCAGCAAGATTGATTACAATAGAAGTAGACTACGGTTATGTAGGTCATGGATATTGAATTTCCTTTTAATAACGATTTCAATAATAGTTTATCTAATTTGTATTAAAACAAAACATTCCGGAACCTTAGTTGTGGTTTCAGTTGTCTCTTTGATTTTGTGTATCTCATCCTATGCCATTTGGAGTATCCTTTCAAAAGACTATTACATTAATATTATATCCAGTTATAACAACTTGAAAGCAATGGAAGCAAATAATAAAAAAGTATAGCTCTTTGTATTAGTGAACTTCAATTAATCTTAGCAAATCACTTTCCAAATTCCATATCCTTTTGTTCAACAAAGCTGAATCGCAATAATTGAATACCTATAACTAATTATGCAGTCTTTATTCCGCAGGGCTGAAACTGGTTTATTAAAGGACGACTCAACCCCTACTATGCCTAATGATATTCGGAATAGATTATTTGGAGGCAAATAATTTCAATGAATTGATACTGGTAACTTAATTACAAAAGGTTTAAACTTATTTTATTATTTTGCCACCTCATTTCTAGTTATTTTGACGAGTACTAGTGATGATTATTTGATAAGGGAGATCCCAATGGGATCTCCCGAATATCATCATAGCATTCCTATTTTCACAGATTGCTATAGGTTTCCCTTTTCTTTTGTCAAAATACTAGGATTTATGAAAGAAAAAAGGACACCTTTAGGGCATCCTTTATTCTGACGAGTAATTAAAATGATTATTTGATAAGTTCGGTCTTAAAAGACTCAGAAATCATTTATTACATAAAAAAATACTTATCACAATATAGTTATATTTTTATTAAAACATATTTTTTATTCTTTTTTTTATTGAAATCTCATGAAAAAATAAAGCAAGTAAGAAATCAACTTGGATTGAGTCAAGTTGAGTTTGCAGAGCAAGTAGGGGTTGTTCAAAACGATGTTTCTAAGCTTGAAAAGGGACAGAAGAAGTTTATACCAAAAAAGTATATTGACTTTTTAATTGAGAACAATTATGACCTGAACACCGTGTTCAATGATAATTTGGTTTTGAGCAAACTAGGTTCTGAACCTCTTGAAGAAGATATGTTTCCAGAGCTTGGTCATGTGGAACGTTCAAGCATTCTTGATTATTTACTCGAACAAAAGGATGTATTAAAAGCATTGGCTCAGGAAGGTATTCACAACAAGGGAAAATATAGTTTGGAAGATAGAGTACGAAAGTTGGAAGCTATAACGGCTATACTTTTGATGCGAGTCAAGCTAAGTAAAGAAGAATTTGAAAACAAGTAAATTAAATATAAGGTGGTTGTTCCTCTGAATCATTTAGGTTGTTGAGTTCATCAATTTTGTCCACAAAAATAGCCTTGGATTCGATAAGTATTTTATAGCATTCTTTCAATATCTGAGACCTAATTCTTTCCCTTTCTATTTCTGAATAGTTCTCTTTGTTAAGTTCAAAATTTACAGCTTCGTCCAAAATATTACCTTTCATTCCATCTATTTTTTTTACCTACAAAATAGGCTCCCAAAATCAAGGCTGGAACTATTAGAGTATGAAAGACCACTTTTGTATTGAATTCATTGACCGTCTCTTCCCTAGCATTGAGTATATGGACAAATAGCTGATAGGCCAACATAACTATTGGTACCAGGTAGGCAACCCTGTAAATCTTGCCCCTGCTTTCGATAAATGCCCTAATACCCAAGAACAGGGCCAGTAGATATATCGAGGTCATAAAAACCCCTACCCGCATTGTGGAGAACCCACCAAAACCATCACTGTCATCAAAAAGGCCGCAATCATGGATATATACCATGAAAGCGGCCATGAAAATCATCAAACCAATAAAGAAGTTCCTATACGTCGGAGTCTTTGATTTCCCCTTTTTTAATGGATTGGTCGTTAACTTCTTCGAATTGCTCGAAGGTTTCTGATGTAATTTGTGATTCATCGTTTTCAGATTCGGGAGTACACGCCAGAACGGATACAAGCATTGCCATTAATATGTAACTAGGCTTTTTCATTTGGGTAAAATTTTAAGTTAATAGAACCTAAAATAATACGCCTAGTGCCCAAATTTTCCGATTGTTTTGGTAAGCTATAAATGTTTTTTCAACAGCTAATTTGTTGCTTAGTAGAGGAGATGCAATATGGGAATATTTTAACGAAAGAGCGTTATAGGAAAACCTTAAAAATTTTGTGGGAATTCCATAATTCTCTACCTCCCAAAGAGATTAAAGAAGGGCGAGGCAACCCTCCTTAGATAAGCTGATTATGCTTTTAATTCTGTGGATTCCACTGCAATATCGTTTACATCCTTTTCGGGGTTTGGGGTGAGGAACAATATTTCCTTGGCAACCACTTCAGTAGCATACCTGGTTTCTTCCTCCTTGTTCTGATATGAGCGTGTTTGCAATCTTCCTTCAATGGCAATGTGCTTACCCTTGGTAACATAGTTCTCAACGAACTCTGCGGTTCTTCCCCAGGACACTATGTTGTGCCATTCGGTATCGGTCACCTTTTCCCCTTTGTTGTTCTTATAGGTTTCGTTTGTGGCCATGGAGAATTTGACCAGTTTGGACCCACCTTCCAATTCTACGGTTTCAGGGTCGTTCCCTACATTTCCAATTAACTGAACTTTGTTTCTTAACGAATTCATGTTTAAAGATTTAAGTGAATAATTATTTGATATTTACAATGTACATAATAAAATAATCACTCTAAGTAGAATGAGTTTTATTTAGCTTATGGGAACAAATGCATGGAACTTAATGCGGTCATGTGAGCAAAGATATAAGCCAAGACATCTTCTGTTTGGCGCTATTTTGCGAGACAGGGCAAGGTAAGGACTGCATTTTGTTTACAAATTTTTTCCCTGGAGAACAGGATATCCAAATGGCCATCAAAATTGTAGACTTTTTCCTCTTCCAAAACGAGCTGCAGCTGAGCTCCCTGGCTTTGATTTGTAGACTTTTTGAAAACTACCGAGCTTTTGGCGTGTGTTTTTGTCCCATAAACCATGACAAAAAGTGTAGCTATAAGGAATGAATAAAAAAAACCCTCCAATTGGAGGGCTTCATTTTTCTTGGGATAAATCCCGTTATGAATCTTGGGGGTCTGGATCATCTTTATTGATGGGGAAGAAATTCAACCAAATCTCACCTTTTGCGTTGGGTAATGGATAGCAGTTCAATTTCATGCTTTGGTTTCCATCCTGATGTTCTAGGACTACTCCAACTTCCAAGTATCTGTTCTTGGTTTCTTTGTTTTGGTTGGTGTAAGTTCCTGTTTTCTGTGCTACTTTGAATTTTGCTGTACTCATGTCTTTACTTTTTTTGTTAAACATTATTTATACACCTATTAAAAGATGTGTCAGCTCCCATTGGCTCGAGGACATGAGCTTGCGATCGCGCAAAAAAAATGGAAATGCAATGCCCATTTAATTTGTGTCCTCGAAAGGGCAATTGGGGCAGCATCCAAGATTTGTGTGGAAATAATTGTTGTTGGACAAAAGAAGTCATGAGTGGGAAATCAATTTGGCATAATGGGACTTACCCATTAAATAGGAACTTGACAGTAAGTGAGCAGAATATAAATTTATGGGAAATCCGCAAAAAAACTAAGGTTTTTGTGCAACTCTAATTGTGTGACTATTTATATCTTGAACAAGCTCTAAATCCTCTCCTTGTTCTTCAAATCACCGCCTTACAGGTATTTTTAAATTTCATTCTTAACAACTTAGCAAAAATTAACAACCAATCTTAAAATCAGAATGCTGGAGTATTTATTCTTATGGAAAAATCGACTAGAAACTTTCGAGAAAATTTTTTCAAAAAAACATTAACCTTCAAATAATTTGAATCTTTTTAATAATCCAAAATAACTTTCAATGACACTGGAATTAAACGATTTAATCGGGAAAAAATTAAGAACAGCGCACAAAGACGATGCTATTACCCAGGACTACGATGAAAATAGACTAACGATAAGGTATGACGACAACCATATCATAACGGAGATTTACATGGGCTAAAATAATGCTTTCCTTTAGCCAAATTGAAATTGATATTCGATTAGTTTTCTAGAACTTATTGTAAAGAGTTTAAAAGGTTGTAATATATGCTGAATTGTTTTCAACGAAGAAAATAAATATGTGAATTAGGAAGAAGGCCACTGGTCGAAATCTGTATTTAAAGGTTTTCTATAAACTTCGAATACTGATTTTCCAATTCAGGAATATTTATTTTCTCGGCCAGAGATTCAACAGCTTTCATTTCAAAAAAAGAGGCTTGCTTAAGTACAAAAAAATCATCGAGACAATAAATTAAGTGTAGAGGAAATCATGAGGCTGATTGAAGCAGGTTCAAAGAGAACCCTCTATAAATATTTTGCGCATCAAGGTTGGAGAACTTGTAAGGAGTGTTATAAATTGTTTTGGGACAAGACCTAAGACATTGAAAACGCTAAATGTAGGTCAAATTGTAAATAGAACATTGTGCTTTTAAAAGGAGTCCAGTGGACTTTTGATTTTTGAAATACTACGTGGTGTGACTTTCGTGTAAATTTGAGTGGTTTTTATGGAGTTATGTCCCAATAACTCTTGGATAAAACGCATATCCGCTCCGGACTCCAACAAATGCGTAGCGTAACTGTGACGCAACCCGTGAATTCCGATTTCTTTGTTGATACCTGCCTTATGCATTGCCCTTTTAAAAACCTGTTGTACGCTAGTTATCGCATAGGACCCGCCGTACTGACCTTCCAATAAATATTCTTTAGGTCTATATTGTAGGTAATATTCACGCAAAATGGGTAATAAAGTCTCTGGCAAAGGCACATAACGGTCTTTTTTCCCTTTTGCTCCTATTATGACTACCACCATCCTGCTACTATCTATATGATTGAGTTTAATTTTTACCACTTCAGAAACGCGAAGCCCCAAACCATAGCATAGTTGTAAAGCGACTAAATGCTTTAAGTTGTTTGTTTGCCTAAAAATTTTTTTAACCTCATGCTTACTTAAAATTTTTGGTAAGGTTACCGGTTTTTTTGGTCTGGGAATGTCAAAAAACATTTTTGGGCGGTGCAGTACCTGTTCAAAGTAGAATTTTATTGCATTAATCTTTCCGTTGAGCTTGCGTTCTTTCATCTGTTCCACTTTTAGGCAGTACAAAAGGTAATCCTTGAGCCTTTTGGAATTTAAATTTTCTGCTGGGTAATCGTGTAAAAGCTTCAATAAGTGTGCAAATTCCGCCAAATACAATCTGATGGTATTGTCGCTATAACCCTTTAACTGCAATTGTTCATGCATGTCTAAATAGGCCTGTTTGTTGGTCAGATGAATGCCAGAAACTTTTTTTGCGACAACCTGCTTTTTATCGAGTTTAAGTTCTCTACGTACTGCAGGTAAATCTGGTAAATACCATGTTTTTCTTGTGGCGCTCCATTTTGCAGATGGAAATCTTTGACGAAATTCTTTCTGTAGACTTTTATCAAATTCAAACTTAACGAAAATCACCTTTTTTCCCCTGTGTTGGTCTGGATTAAAAGTGTACTTGGCAAAAATCATGCGTGTATTTTATATAAATAATAGTTAAAGATACAATATTTGATATACAAAATACACCGACTATGTTTTCTGGTTACCTTAAGCTGTCCGATAGTTTGCGAGTATTCGGTAATTTACTGTCACTTGATAAAAGTTGCGTATATTTAGGTGTTGTGCAACATTTAGAATGACTCAAATAAAAGACGAAAATAACAAGCTAAATGACCTGAGTTCTGACCTGATTTCAATGTCGGAAAATTTAACAAAGGACTTGAAGCGGTTTAATGCTAAAAAGAAGAACAAATCGAATCTTGATTTTCGTGAAACTGAATGGGAATATTCGATTCAAGCAGGCGGAATTCTATGGGTATTATTCGACGGTTATTTTGACCGTTTGGACAAAAAACTACAGAATATAATTGGCGACTGGAAAAGTGAAAATAAAGCGTCATACAATCCAAATTGGGCGAAGGGAAAAACATTTGAGAACGTTTGTAGAAAATGGATTGACAATTTCGATTGGACTCTGAAATCAAATGGAACAACAAAATCTTACGCAATCGGAATGAAAACAATTGCGGAATATATAAATAGAATAAAAACGTTGCACAACAATGTATAACCGCAATTACGGCGGATTCGACTACGTCCGAATCCACTCGGAATTGCGAGCGTCAGTGCTTAATCGAAAAACAGCAACTTAAAAACCCGTAACTGACGGTTATACGTAGCCGTTAGCCACAATGTAAGCCAATCAATGAGCAAAAAGATTATAACCATAATGATTCTGACTTCTATCCTAAACATCTTCGGTTGCAAAGAAAAAAACCAACCGAAAAAAGAAAAATCCGAAATGGACTTGCTTATTGAAAATAGTATTGACGGATTTAATAATCGGACAATTTATAAAACCTTGACTTCTGAAATTTTGGACTCAATTTCTGACGACAAATTGGAACAGGCAATTATGGACAATATTGACACCAAATTCCAAGACGGAGAACAATACACTTTGGACAAAATATCTAAATTGACCAATGGACAACAGGCAGTTTTTTCCACTTGGTGGTTGGAAGCCGAAGTTAACAATGGTGGATTTAATCAATTCTATTTCAATTCAAGCGGACAATTTGCGAAAATGGCAGAAATCGGATTTATGACAATCGGAGCCAAAAAATTCTCGGAATTAACGAAACGAGCGAATAAAATTTACTCGGAAAATAAGGAACGACTTGAGGAATTTGACGATGGAACAATGGAAAGTTTTAGCGAATCCTATAAAGACAATCCGCTCAATGATTTGGATACTGAATTTTATAACCTTTATGATTCCGAGAAAATTGGACAACTAAGAATAAAGTACATTAGAGAAAATAAAAACGAATTTATAACCGAATAAAAACACAGTGGCTAACAATGGCTATAATTCATTGTGGTTCTGTGCCACACCAAAATAAAAGTATAAATCAAACGGCTGGATTTCGGCGGAATAATCCTGCGGATAATTCCACAACGAAATCATAGCCGAGACCGTTGTGCACAAGCAGAAAAAATCGAACGTGAAAGAAATAAAGGATAATGAAATATTAATTGTAGAGCATAAAAACGCTTGGAAAAAAGGTATCCTGAATTTAGACACGAAAAAAATTAATTGGGATTCAACTCTGACTTGGACAAGTAAAATGCTTAATCCGAAAAAACAAGCTGAATTTGATTATAGTGGGTTAAGTCAAAAAATTGGAAAAACACGTCTGACCATTTTCCGACACAAAAACCGACTGAATTTAATATTCAAAAATGAGCTGATTGAATTGAATGATAAAATCGCATCGGAATTAAAACGAATCGGTACAAATTTAGTTCTGACTTTAAAACGAGATGGAAAAATAGTGTTCGAGCATAAACATAAACAAATCAAATCTATAATTCCAATTGAGGAAGATTCAACACCATTTGTAGACGCTGAAGATTTTGACTTACGGATTTTGATTCACAATGTTCTGACAGATAATGGAAGAAGTGAGCGTATATTTAAAAAAAAGCCAGCACACAACAATGTATAACCGCAATTACGGCGGATTCGACTACGTCCGAATCCACTCGGAATTGCTAAGACCCGTGCTAGCCAAATATTAAAGAAACAAACCCGTAACAGACGGTTATACGAACCGTTACCTGCAAGCTGACAAAACAAAATGAGAAATCTTTTAATAATAATCTTAATGTTAAAATTTCTGACTAGTTGGGGACAAAATAAGAATGAAGACAAATTCATTACTTGGGAACAATTCACTCAAAATTTCGGAAAAGAAATGGTTTCTGCTCAAGATGTATTTGACAATATGCGGAAAAGTGGAGTAAGTGATTTTTCTTTAGCAAAATTTGATTTTCATTTTGTCTCTAACACGAAAGACAAACTTGAAAAGCTACAAGTATTTATTAAAGAACATTACCCTTATGAAATTAAATCCATCAAGAAAATTAAAAAAGGACTTTGGGAATTAAATGGAGAAACTAATGAAATACCAATAACGGAGTACAATTTACTTTATTGGGGTTTGGATATGTATAAAAGAGGTTATGAATTTGATGCAAAACTTGACGGTTATGGAGCCCCCTTTGACCCAAAAAATCAAAAATTCCCCGATTTCGATAAAGCAAAAGAAGATTATTACTTTGACAAAGGACTTGAATGCTATAATTCGGGAGATTTGAGCGGAGCAATACTAAATTGGACAATTTGTATAAAAATCAATCCTAATGACCCAAATTATTACTATTCAAGAGCAATAGTTAAAAATGAATTATACACTTGGAAGTCTTCGCTGAAAGATTACGACAAGGCTATTGAAATCGCACCTGACTTTATAAGTGCTTTAACAAATCGTGGAAGTGTCAAAGACGAAAATGGAGACTATCAAGGAGCAATTGAGGATTATGATAAAGTCATTAACCTCGAAAATGTTAATATAGAAAATAAGCAAATGGCTTATTTCAATAAAGGGAATTCTGAATTCAATTTGGGAAATAAAACTAAAGCCTGTGAAAATTGGAAAAAGGCTCACGAACTTGGAGCTGAATACGCATTGGAACGAATAAATGAAAAATGCAAATAAAGCCAGCAGGTAACAATGTATATAAAAAATAGGCGAAATAGTAGTAAATTCAATGGCTTAGGCTCGTATCAAACTTTGTGCTTAATCGAAAGTTTCGTGCTTCGAAATCGCCTACTTTTCATATACTAACCGTTGTACGCAAGCTGAAAAACTGAAATATTGGGAATTTTAAATTGGATAAAGAATAAAGAAATTAAGTCGGAATTTGAGAAAACATTTTCGGACTTAAAGAGAATGGGAGAAATTAAACCAAGTGCGAAAAAGACATACGAATTACTTGCCGAATTGAACTTTGACACTTCTGATTCTCAATCTGAACTATTAATCTCTGAATTTAACGATATTCAATATCAATCTAATACGAACAGCTTCTTCTACTTCTATTTCCCAATTGTAACTCACATTTTATACTACAAGCCTAAATACGAGAAAGAAATTTTAGGTTATCTAATCGGACCTAATTTTGCTAACGGAGATACAGAAACAAAGGATTTGATTCCATTAATCAAAAGCGCAATGGAATTCAAATTATCTGAAAACAAAAATTATCTGACTCAAGAAAGTCAAAACTGGATTCTAAATGAATTTCCTAAAATGGAAGAAGAAGTCGAAAGAGAAGTACAAAAGTGCTGGAAAGAACTAAATGAATGAATTACTATAAACGAAATTGGAATGAAACACGTGGAGACCAATATGATAGTTGGGGAAAATCCATTTGGTACTTTGAGACGGACGATAAAGGAGAAGTCTTAAGACAAATTGAGGCGTACGAGAATGGAAAAGTCCTGAAATATGATAACCAAAATATTGAAGATGAGTTTGGTGGACTTGCAGACCAAAATCTTGATTTGAATGAATTTTTGGAGTTTTCGATAGAAAAAGAAGAGTTTGAAAATAAATGGAAATAAAAGCCAGCGTACAACAATGGCTATAATTCATTGTGGTTTTGTGCCACACCAAAGTAAAAGTATTAATCAAACAGCTGGATTTCGGCGGAATAATCCTGCGGATGATTCCACAACGAAATCATAGCCGAGACCGTTGTGTGTAATTTGAGAAAAGCTAATGCAGAGAACAGAAATCATAGATAAAAACCAACTTTTTGAACTGATTGAATACATCCTTTCGGACTCAAAAACTGAATTCTATGAATCATATTCTGAAATGGAAAAAGAAATAGTTCGGGTAAACAATCTGTCTGAATTCCAAGACTATTTTGACAAGGGAATCGCGAATGGAAAAGTGCATTTCGGATTTGGAATTTATAATCCTGAATCGAAAGGCAAGTTCTTTACCTCGAAAATAAAGGTTAATCCTAAATATTGTGACGGGAAAACTTTCCGCTATCGAATAGATGGTTGGGCTATAATCTTTATTCAACTTGACTTGCAAAACGGAGAAAACCGAATTGAATGTAGAGTTTCGGTAAATTCAAAAAAACGAGCTGAAAACTGGAAAAGCACAAATCCTGAATTTGGGAATCCAGAATTATGGGAATGGAAAAATGTGGAAAGTAGAGCGAGAAAAATAATTAACCGATTAAAAAAAACTACACACAACAAAGTATAACCGCAATTACGGCGGATTCGACTGCGTCCGAATCCACTCGGAATTGCTAACAACAGTACTAAACCGAAAAACAATAACCTTTAACCCGTAACAGACGGTTATACGAACCGTTGTAGGTAAGCTTAAAAATGAAATTTGACAGCAAAAAAGACATATTATTTAGTGTCATAACTTTTGGAGTTTGTTCCTTGCTGATTGGAATGACAATCGTTAATATGCTTAACGGTAGTATGAAAAAAGAGGAATATTGGACACTATTACCGATTTTAATAGTTGTAGGTTTTCTGCTTTGGCTTTATTTCGGAACAAATTACGAGTTGACCAAAGAGAACGGACTGATATACAAAAGTGGACCAATCATAGGGAAAATTAGTGTTGATAGAATAACTGAAATTATTAAAGGAAAAACCCTTTGGGCTGGATTAAAACCGGCTACCTCTAGAAAGGGACTGATTGTAAAGTATGACAAGTACAATGAAGTTTACATAAGTCCAAAAACAAATGAATCGTTTATAAAAAAAATATTGGAATTGAACGGACAAATAAAAATCACTGAATAAAAGCCTACCTACAACAACGGCTATAATTCATAGCTGGACTCCCACCAAAAAGAATATTTCCTACCTTCAGTAAAATTTAAACCAGACCGACTACCGATTTCTTCGCTGCTCCTTTTCAGCGCGACTTGCCAAGGCGGTGTCGCAGCCAGAGCCGCTACAAAATCATAGCCAGGACCGTTGTGTACAATAAGGAAAAATGACAATCCCAAAAAAAGGAACAAGAAAAATAGAAGTTAATGAACTGAATTTTAGATGGCTGATTCGCAAAAAGGCGACCTATACCCAATCTGATTATGGAATCGGAAAATTACACGTTGCTATTGAATTAGAAGAAGACCCAGGAACGAGCTTATTTATCTACACTGACCGGAAACACCCAAAGGACATAGGAACTGAAATTGTGAACCCTATAAAACCTTTTGACATCTCTAATTGGATTAAGCAAGCTTTAGATTTAGGATGGAATCCTTCTGAAAGCGGAAAACCATTTCGAACTAAAATTGTGAACGAAAGAATGGAATTAGAATAAAATATTACTATACACAACAATGGCTATAATTCATTGTGGTTTTGTGCCACACCAAAATAAAAGTATAAATCAAACGGCTGGATTTCGGCGGAATAATCCTGCGGATGATTCCACAACGAAATCATAGCCGAGACCGTTGTGCACAAGTTGACCAAAAATGAGACTAACCGAATTAATTCTGATTTTATTAATATCCAAAATGACTTTTGGACAAAATAAATATGTTGGAATTTACAAAGACCGATTTCCGGAAAGTATCGAATTAAAATCTGACTCAACTTTTATTCATAAATGGCAATTTGACCTTGCTTCGAGTTGGACAATTGGAAAATGGAATGTAAAAAATGACACAATCTATTTGAAAACTGAACTTGTAATGGATACTCTACAAATCAGAAATTCGGAGAACAAAGTTGTTCGCGATTCTTTGGTTCTGTCTTCTAACCAAAAATCAGAACGTATTGAACAAAATGAATTTATTGGCTCTTTAATATCTGGTGGAGGACAAAATAGAAATAAGCCACCAAAAAGAATCTATTGGAAAAGGAATAAGCTCTACCGAATTAACGAAAATGGAACTCTTGATTTGAGAAAAGTAAAAGCATTTTCGACTGACAAAAAGTATAGAACTTATTTCCGAAAAGAAACTAAATAAAAACCTGTGCACAACAATGTATAACCGCAATTACGGCGGATTCGACTACGTCCGAATCCACTCGGAATTGCTAAAGTCAGTGTTAAACCGAAAATTAACGCATATAAACACGTAACTGACGGTTATACTAGACCTTACCAAAGTTCAAATAAAGGATTGAAGAATTAGCATAAATTAAAGGTCCTTTAAAAATTTAGCAAACTCCTTTTCCTTTTCATCTATTTTCATCTTCTTGGCCAACAGTTCAAGGGCTTCTTTTATAACATCTCCTTGTGAGGTCTTTCCTGGCACAGTCAATTGTTTGACCTTTTGAATTTTCATCAATAGTGTTTTGGTCGAAGCTTCGCTCCTAACTGTAAAACTCACCTGTTCTTCTTTACTTCTAGGTCTACCGGGGCCCTTTTTTTCAACGGTTGTATTTCTTTTGTTTTTTTGGGTTGATTGGTTCTGGGTCAACAAATGCCCAAGTCCCTTACTTTTTGCTGTCATATGCTAACTGTAATTATGTATTCTATGTATTACTTCTTTACCGAGTTTTGTATAGTCCTTCGCTCCCGCACTTTTCTCATCATACTCAAAAATCGTCATCCGTTTATCCTTATGTTGGGAATTTTCAATTGCTGTGTTCCTACGAATTCTTGTCTTGAAAAGGGCTTCCTTCCATTCGTTATCGATAAAATCCTGTTCAATGCTCTTGCTAATTTTGAGCCGTTCATCAAAATGGGTTATCAGTATACCCAAAATCGTCAACTCCGGATTAAGGTTTTCTCGGATACCACTAACAAAATCTATCATGATATTGACTCCCTCCATACTGAATTGTGAAGCTTGAACAGGTATAATTACATAATCCGAAGCGGTAAGCGCATTGATGGTCACCAAGTTCATGTCCGGAGGGCAATCCAAAAAGACATAATCATAATCCTCTTTACGCTTTTTGATGGCTTTTGTCAATATCGTCTCTCTGGCAAGCTTTCCCTGTATGACCAAATCGATTCCCGCAAAATCTATTGAGCTAGGTATCAAGTCCAAATTCTTACGAACCTGTTGTATATCATAGTCCCTTTTTAAAAAGAGGTCATTTATTGAGCTATCGAAATCCTTATCTCCAATGTTTTTGGTCAGATTACCCTGTTTATCACAATCAATAATCAAGACCTTATATTTTTTGGCAAACAACGCAGCAAGATTTAGGCATGTGGTGGTTTTGGCGACACCCCCTTTTTGATTGCTAATGGCTATTACCTTCATGTAATATCATATTGTGGTTAAAGCTAAATAATATTATATTTCAAATAATACGTTATTTGAATTTTCCTTCGAAAACAGGTTTCACCCGTTTGTCGTCATCAAGTGTCAGTTTGGCCTCAAAAGGCTTTCCCGCTTTGGACTTAAAACCCTTAATGGTTCTGGTCGTTCCTTTGCTAAGAAGTTCTTTTACCTGGGTATCCGACAATTTCTTGTTGAAAGTGATGTTCCATATTGTAAAGTCGCATTTTGGCTCTTGGTTCCAATTCGAACAAAAAAAGGACTTCTTACCCTTCCGAATTTCCCCTGAATTGCACTTGGGGCATTTCCCAAAAGTCAGATTTCTTTTCCGTTCTTCTCCGGTCTGTATGTCCTTGACCTTTTCTGCGGCACTCAATACCTCGGGGAATACTGAACTTACATAGGCCTTGATTTGTTCCATGAACTTATCATATCCCAATTCTTTGCGCTCCACTTGTTTCAATTTAAACTCCCACTCTCCGGTAAGCTCAGGGGTACTAAAGGCCAAATCTTTGAGCGAACCGATCAAACCTATACCAATTTCAGTAGGAACAAGCTTTGATTTCTCCCGTACTACATATTCCCGTTTTATCAATGTTTCTATGATGGTGGCCCGTGTGGCCGGGGTTCCGAGGCCACGTTCCTTCAATCCCTCCCTGATGCTTTTGTCTGCAACAAGTTGACCCGCTGTCTCCATTGAACCAAGTAGAGCGCTTTCCGTATAAAGGGCTTTTGGTTTTGTTTTCCCCTCATACACCTTGGAGTCAATGATTATTCTGGTTTCCCCTTCTTTCGTTTCAGGGAGGGAGGTTTCTGGTTCCTTAGCCTCGGTAAGCTCTCGCCAACCTTTTTGAATAATTTGGGTTGCGCTTGCTGAAAACACCAAATCGCCAATACGGACAGAAAGTTTCCGGTTTGCCTTTTTGCATGGGAATAGGAAGGATTGAAAAAACCGCTTGACGATCATCAAGTAGATATTTCGCTCTTTTTCATTCAAAATATCAAGGGCTACATGCTTTCCGGTTGGGATTATGGCATGATGGTCGGTCACCTTGGAATCATTGAATACTTTGCTTTCAGGGATGTTGTAAAGACAGTTTTCTTCAATGGAATCCGTCTGTATTCCGTTGAATTCAAATCCTGGTAGATCATTGAATATGGAAAGGACTTCATCTTTCTGGGAAGTTGCCAAGTGTTCGCTTTCTGTTCTTGGATAGCTTACGACCTTATGTTTTTCATAAAGTGACTGAACCGTTGTCAAGGTGTCCTGAGCGGTATACTTTAAGGCCTTGTTGGCGGTTCGTTGCAAGGTGGTCAAGTCGTAGGGTAAAGGCGGAACCTCTTGGATTTCCTTATCTTCCCTATATATTGGTGGGGAATCTATGCCCTTAATTTCCTCAATAGCTCCAATAGCTTCATTTTCGGTTTTGAACTTGGATTCGCAAGCTAGAACTACGGGTGTTTCTGTATCCTCAATTATCAATTGGGGAACAAAGAAGGATTGGGATGTGAAGGACTTATTTTCCTTGAATCGGTCCACGACCAGTCTGAGGGTAGCGGTCTGTACCCTGCCGATGGAAAGGGGCTTTCGCTTTCCACTTGCCAAGGTATACCCCTGGGTAAAGTTGATTCCCACCAACCAATCCGCTTGGTTACGGGCCTTTGCGGCATAGTAGAGATGGTCGTATTCCGAAATGGGCCTTAGGTCGGCCATTCCCTTTCGGATCGTACTTTCGGTAAGGTCTGAAATCCATAGTCTTTGAATTTGGATATGGCCAGGAGGATTGGCCATTTGATGGATGTAGCGGTAAATCAATTCCCCTTCCCTACCCGCATCGGTGGCCACGATTATCATATTTGATGCTGAAAAAAGCGATTTGATGACCTTAAATTGTTTTTGGATTCCGGCTTCTTCGTTGATTTTTAGTTTGAAATCCTCTGGAATAATCGGTAGATGTTCTAGGGACCATTTTTCGAAGCCATAGTCTTGCGGCATGGATAGTCCCACTAGGTGGCCTATGGCCCAAGTAACGTTAAAGCCGCTGCCCGAAAGGTAGCCATCATTACGATGACGGGCACCTACCACTGAAGCAATAGTGCGGGCAACACTCGGCTTTTCAGCGAGTATTGTTTTCATTTTTGACGAGTTTTAAATAATTATTTGATACTGCACAATATATTAAATAAAATATTATGCTTTAATAGTAAATTGACAATATTACGTTGTAACTGTATATTACGTTATTTCCTTTCTGAAATCAATATCCCCAGGATTTATAATAGCCATCCCTATCATCGCATAAAGACAGGGTGAAGTGTTCAAACCCAATGCCGTAGTACATGATTTTCTTTAGGATGGGTTCTCCGATAAAAACGTCTTTTAAGGGCTTGACCTTGCATGAATCAAAACCCTCCGAACCTTTGACCAAGCTTTCGCCAATTCTTTGTACCACTGCAGTAAATCTCGAAGGTCTTTCAACAATCTGGTAGAATTCCCTATTGGTCTGTTCATAGCCCCAACTTCCTGTCAGTAGGCTTCCCACTACGAAGGTTTCTGCCATTTTGTTTCGCATATCAATCTTGGTTTGCTTTCGTTGCTGTTTATCCTCTTCCACCCGTTGGATATGCAGAAAAAAGTTCTCGATGTATCTATCCCTTTGCTCCACACTTTCAAATTGGTAATAAAAATTATGGCGTTTTGAATTTCCAATAAAGCCAACGGCCATGAACTGGTTCTTTCGTTTGTATGGATTTTCGAAAGAGTACACAATACCTTTGATGCCATCTTTGACATGGGCGACCATTTTGGATTTGGAATACTTGGTCAGTTCTCTTGATTTTTCAAGCTCAAATTGTGGATGTCCCTTTTGGGAAACTACATTTTTCATTTTGACGATATTTTAGATGTTATTTGATTTACCTAAGGTACTAAATATTATATTACTATACAATATTATATTACATTTAATACAATGTAAGCATTTCAATATCAGAATGTTTTAACTCATTGGGAGCCTTAGAGTGTTTGTGTTTTCCCAGATGTCGAGATTGGTCGCCCCGTCGATGCTTTTGTCCCTGGCCCGTCCCTTTCCCAAAAAGGGTTTTGGGAGTATGCGACCCGATCCGGCAATCGGGAGGTCCACTCTTTGGGGATCCCCTATGGCGGGAAAACCATTGCAGGGGAAAATGGGGACGGGACTATATTTACCGTCGATGGGAAATATCGAGGCACGGGAGGGGAAAACCAAAATATTTTATGTAGATGGGATTGTGGTAGGCTCCTTGCCAGGGCAAGGAAAATCCCGGGCGGGGCTTTTTGGACCAAAAACCATGACAGGGGTCCACCGTTGTGGCCGACCCGTACAATCCCAGATTCCGTTTAAGAGTTTTTTCGGTTTAGACCCAACTGTGCAATTCCCTAATTTCCAAGAAAAAGTCTATATTTACCCTGCATGTGAGGGAGGACAGAGCGGCAACGTGGAGACGCCCGTGAGAAGCACCGAAAGTCATGTGACGGAAGCATAGACTTCTAAAAAGGCAGTACAAAAACGTACTGCTTTTTTATTTTTAGCCTCATTTAAGCGCGTTTCTTCAATTTCACACTTATCTCTGTCTTATTCCAAAATCTGCTCTTAAATGCCTTTAAAATCGATTTTTTGATTTCTATGCATTTGTTCCAAAAGGCTTAAAAAAACTCAAAATGGATGTGGCCGAAATTTTTTGTTTGAGCCCTCTGGCGACAAATAAAAATTGAGACCTTTTTTAAAAAGCCTTGCGGCGACTGAGCAGGAGGGAGGGCGGGTGGGTTTAACACCGTTAAAGTCCCTATATTCGAATACGTATTTATTTACGAATTATAATATAATTAGGGCTTTTGGGAAGCTTGATAATCAAAGAGTTACAAGGATAAAGTGTGTTTTGTTTCTCACAAAGTGTGTTTTAATTCTCGTAAAGTGTGTTTTGTTTCCCTAACAATTTGTTATATTTTTAACTTTTTTCCTCATAAACAATTGACAATTAATTATTTATGCGAACTTTTATTCGGTTTCCACAAAAAACGCCAAAGTGTGTTTTGTTTCCCTAAAGTGT
>ERZ1740060.258-NODE-258-length-39304-cov-8.286096_pt1 | contig 39304 bp, 37 predicted proteins | sample MGYA00581743_ERZ1740060 | MGnify/ENA primary metagenome ERZ1740060 (study PRJEB43018, sample SAMN04849235) | marine metagenome | isolation source: floating plastic debris | place: Pacific Ocean | collected 2008-08-27 | study: EMG produced TPA metagenomics assembly...
GGGGATGTCCCAGGATGTTGCCACGCTATCTCAACTTGAGATCCTTAAGTTGACGCCAATGCTCTTGTGCCTACCCTCCGCCAATTGCCCCTGAACACAACGATTTCTAGATTCGTGTCCTCCGACAGGTTATCGAGGGCACCCACAAGAAGTACCCCTACATCGGTTATCGCGAGGCTTAACGCACCATGGCCAGATATTTTCTTTTTGAAAAACCTGCATAAAAAAGGGGGTGCAAGGTGCACCCCCTTTTTTATGCAGGTTTACTGATCTCAAAAACGAGACAGCCTAACCCACCAATTCCTTGACCTTAGCCATGATGCCGGTGGGGTCAATGCCCTGGTAGGGGAACTGTTCCCAGAGGCCGCCGCAACCTTCTTCGTGGGTGCCAAGATAGGCGAATTTAGGCGAATAGCCCCGCTCTAGCAGCCAGGAGCCAAAGCGACTCCCCAGACCCGTGCGTCGGTTAAAGGACTCGGTGACCAAGACAAAAGGCGCACTGCCCAGCTTCGTCATCATCGCCTCATCCACCACGTTCAGGGTGGTTTTGTTGATCAGACCGACATCAATCCCCTCTTTCTTCAGCCGCTCCACCGCATCCAGAGCCCGATAGACGGATTCCCCGTAGGTGACGATGTAACCGGCAGTACCTTCGCGAACCACCTCATCTTTACCAGGGGTAAAGGTGTAGTCACCGCCAAACAGCTCATTTCCCTCCGCACCTAGCACCATCGGCACCTTGGAGCGGGTCGAGAAGATAAATCGCAGCCCTGGATCTTGGAAGACGCGATTGACCACGGCCCGCATTTGATTGGCATCAGCGGGGAAGTAAAGCCGGGTTTCATAACCATCATCCAAACCGTTGTCGGCAAACATATTGTTAATACCGAAATGGCAGGTGTTGTCGGCCATGTCATCAATGCCCGCATGGGAGAAATGACAGAGCAAATTGGAGTAGTTCAACCGAGCCATCGTAATCTCAGAGATACACATCTCTAAGAAGGCGCTAAAGGTAGCAAACACCCCCTGCTTGCCTTGCTCCATGCCAAAACCGGCGGCGGCGGAAAGGTTCCCCCGCTCTTGAATACCACCGCTGATAAACACTTCGGGGTGAGCCTTGCGAATTTGAGCCAGACCGCAGGAGCCTTCTAAGTCGCTGTCTACGACTAAGACACTCTGCTTACGGGTCTCTTCATCCATGGCCCCGAGCACCTCGACCATGGCCTCACCAAAGACATTACGGTTCGAGCCCAGTTTGTCGCTTGAACCCAAGAACTCGTAAGTATTTTTGGGCTTCTTAATCCCCTTGAGGATATCGACCGCTGCCGTATGACCCTTGTCGCCTAGGTACTTGAGCGCACCGTCTACAGAAATCACATCATGGCCATGGTTGGAGCCTTCTAACCCATCAATGCCGGGGCACATGGGACGCTTGAGCACAACGGCAACGGGGCCAGGGGTATTAATCGCTTCGCAAATGTTGGCGTATAGGGCGTCGATATCTTCACCGTCACAGGTCAGCACCTTCAGACCGTGGCCCTCTAAGGTTTGCTTGACGCTATAACCACCCATGTAATTGGAAGGGTTGCCAGCAATAGTCACATCGTTATCGTCAATGAGGAGCTTTACATTGACATGCTGGGCCACCGCTAGGCGGGCTGCTTCTGCATCATTACCTTCTTGCTGAGAGCCATCAGACCCCAGGCAGAAGAGGGTTTTGCCGGGGTTGGCCATCGCGACGCCGTTAACGTAGGGCCACATATGCCCCAAGCGACCAGAACTGAACTTCACCCCAGGGGTTAGACCGAGTTCAGGGTGACCAGGTAGCTTCTGATGGGCTTCACGGTAGCGCATCAACTGCTCGGCAGGCAGATCACCGTTGAGGGTGGCCATCAGGTATTGGGTGCCCACCCGGTGACCGGCTTCATCAAAGAACGTCGGCACAAAGCCATCGGGATTGCCTCGAAACAGGGCATCTAAGATCATCACCTCAGGTACGGTGTCGTAGGGACCACCGGTATGACCCCCCACCCCCCGGGCTGCACCCGTTGCTGTAAAAAAGACGATCGCATCGCGGCAAAGCTGAATATTGGCTTTGAGGGCACTGCGTTGATCGTCAGTTAGGGTTGATACAGCCGGATCTAAGCTAATGCGCCGATAGGCACCTAGATCAATAGGGAAGGTTGTTGTGGTCATAGTGAAATAAGCCTCTATCTGGCGAGGGGGACATGAGCAGGCACCGGTACAGGCCCTTGGATGGCCGGAATACTCAGACAGCCATTTAATGTTCTATTAAGATTTGCGCTTGTTCTAATCTTCAGCGATCGCGGTCCTTCCGTCTATCAAGAGCAGGTTAAGACGACGTTGGCTGAAGGAAATTTTTCTGATCGGTGTTCGCTGCTGCTACTGATATAGATCAATCACAGCCGCCCCCACAGAGAGGCCATATTCGCCATAAACATCCTGGCCCAATAGACCGGAATCGCCCCCCACAGCCACCAAGACATTGCGTTTCACCAAGCCGCCCACCTCAATGTCGATATACCCAATCGGTAGCGCCACTTGGCGACCATCGGCCACGGTCACCGTCGCTTGACCGGCAGCTTGAAAACCGATCGCCCGAGCCATGGCTTCAGTAATTAAAGTCAACGTGGCCCCGGTATCAAACAACATGTTAAAGCGCTGGCTGCCCCCCTCGGCAGCTAAGCTCACCGACACCACCGGGGTCCCACCCCGACGGTCAATAATGGGGATGCGGGCCACGCGGCCATTCTCGTCCGGGGCGTTAGTCGGGCTTTCTTGGCTAGCCGCATTGGCAGCAGCTACTTCACCTTCAGCTCGCTTCTGGGCCAAATTCAGATTCTGCTGGTATTCCTTGACCTTTTGCTGGGCCGTGGCGTGGTTTTCATCCGAAGCCGGAACCTGTTGCATATAGTTCACGGCCTGTTGCCAACGGCTAACCGCCAAGTTCCAATCGTCTTCAGACTGGGCAGACTGACCAATCGCCACCGCGCTTTGGGCTCGGTTTACCCCTTCCTTAAAGAAATTAATGTTGGAACTGGGTTCAGGCGTGGGCGTGGCTGCGGGTTCTGGCGCTACGACCGGTGTCGAAGCGGGAGCGGCAGCAGTCTGGGGCTCAGGCGATATCAACGAACAACTGCTTAAAGACAGTCCCAAAACAGTGCTGATGAGATAGGCAGAGCGGGTCAATGGGCTAAATGACATTGCTTCGGAAGGGTGAAGGCAAGCGACTAGGGGCTGTCACAATTAAAGCTGGAATTGCTGTTTTTCGACAGTTTCAGCCCCTAGCGATAGCGTGGAAACGGGCGCGATAATCTTGCCCAGCAAGGCGCTCACCCGGTGTTGATGACGCGCCCTAGGGTTAGATATCCTTAAGTCTGCCCGTTGGGGCTTGGAATGACCGATTCTAGGTCCCAAATTTAATCTATGGTCGCTATGTTCTCCATCGCTGAAACCCGACCGGCCCTATTGGTCTTGGCCAACGGCTCTGTTTTCCATGGTTTCTCCTTCGGTGCCTCGGGCACGGTCATGGGAGAGGTGGTTTTTAACACCGGCATGACCGGCTATCAAGAAGTGCTTACAGACCCCAGCTATTGCGGCCAGTTGGTCACTTTCACCTATCCAGAGCTGGGAAATACCGGGGTCAATCTAGAGGACGAAGAATCCCAACGGCCCCAGGTCTTGGGCGCGATCGCCCGTAATATTTGCACCAAGCCGAGTAATTGGCGCACCACCCAAACCCTGTCAGACTATCTCAAACATCACCAAATTCCGGGCATTTATGGCATCGATACCAGGGCCTTGACCCGTCAACTCCGCACTGTGGGGGCGATGAACGGCGCGATCTCCACCGAGGTATTGGATTCCGAAGAGCTGCTGCGCCAGCTCCAGGATGCCCCCTCAATGGAAGGGCTGAATTTAGTGCAGGCCGTCACCACCGAGCAGCCTTACGAATGGGAAGACGCGACCGCTCCGCCTTGGGAGTACTGGAGCAATGATGAGGCCGTCGGATCTCCCCTCACGGTCGTCGCCCTAGACTTTGGCATTAAGCGCAATATTTTACGGCGCTTGACCCGCTATGGTTGCCGCGTGATTGTGGTGCCAGCCCATGCTGATGCTGCCACTATCTTGTCCTACCAACCCGACGGAATTTTTCTCTCCAACGGACCAGGAGACCCAGCCGCCGTCACCGAGGCCCCTGAGACCGTAGCCGCTTTGCTCCAAGAAAAGATTCCCACCTTTGGGATTTGTATGGGGCACCAAATTTTAGGGCTGTCCTTGGGGGCCAAAACCTTCAAACTGAAATTTGGCCATCGCGGCCTCAATCAGCCCTGTGGCCTCACCGCCCAAGTTGAGATCACCAGTCAAAACCATGGCTTTGCCCTGGATGCCGATTCGATTCCGGCAGAAGAGGTAGAAATCACCCACCTTAATCTTAACGATCGCACCGTTGCTGGACTTCGCCATAAGACCCTGCCCCTGTTCTCAGTGCAGTACCATCCAGAAGCCAGTCCAGGTCCCCATGACGCCGATTATCTCTTCCGTCAATTTGTGGATTTGATGCGGGAATACAAAGAGGGGGCTACTGCGGTTTAACCCCAATGAAGAACCTCCTGTAACCATTTAGTTTCAGGGCTTCTAGGGTTGCTTGCGGTTCCCAAAATCCTGCCCTATACTTAGGGCTCAAATTCTCAGCTGGCCATCGGGAGGTTTCCCATCGCTGAATCACTGGCCCTAACCGTAAGCTTAAGAGGCACTCGCGACGTTAGGGTAAATTGTCAGATTTTTCGCCTCACAGGTCTGCTAGACGCTTTCTCAGAACCCACCTTCCGGAAAGTTTTGAGTCAGCACATTGATGAAGGACCCTCAAACGCCATTCTGGATCTATCGGGCATTGATTTTGTCGATAGCTCTGGGTTGGGGGCTCTAGTGCAACTCGTTAAAAAGGCTAAGGAAGCTAACGGCACGGTACAGGTGATTGCCAATCCCCGCGTCATGCAGACCGTGAAACTCGTCCGTCTAGAAAAGTTTTTGTCTGTGCAGGCCTCTGTCGATGACGCGATCGCCAATCTCAGCACACCCGATTAAAAGCTTGGCGGCTCCTGTGTGTCAAGTTGTGAATTGGGGCTGTAAACAAAGCTTCATCCCAGTCTAAATGGAGAGGTCGCTTCTCTATGACTGTCCGTGGCTAAAGCCCCTTTTATGACGCCACACCTCTCAGAAGCACAATTGCGGGCACTGTCTCCTTTGGCTCTGGCTTATGTGGGGGATGCCGTGTATGAGCTGTTTATGCGAGGTCACTATTTACTGCCGCCTAAACGCATCCAGGCTTATCATCAACAGGTTGTCAGTCAGGTGCGCGCCGAACAGCAAGCCCAGCATCTAGAGGCCCTCCAGCCCCACTTAACCCCAAATGAGCAGACGGTGCTGCGTCGTGGCCGCAACGCCACCCCCAGTCGCCGCCAACGCGCTTCGGCAGCCGTCTATCAGCAGGCCACCAGCCTTGAGACCTTAGTCGGCTACCTCTACCTCACCAATCCCCAGCGCTTGACCGAGTTGTTCAGCCATCTGAACTTAGACCCAGCCGACTAGAGGCTTGCAGGGCTCAATCACCCTTGTCCAGCCCTTGTTCCACGCTATTGATCTGTTTCTTATCCCCCCTCAAACGCTGCATTTACCATGGCTGATCGTCGCCCCCGACCCCAAGACAAACCCCGCCGTCGCGGCCCCTCATCACCGTCTCGCCATCGCAAAGGGCCAAGACGAGGCTCCCCAGACAATGCAGCCGCGTCCTACTCGGCAAAGCCCAACAAAGCCCGTCCAGGGAGACCGTCGCCTCGGCCATCTCATCAGGGGGACGCCTTTGGCGACGCCGATAACGCAGCCGACTTCCCGCAAAAGCGCATCTCTGATCAAGAGCAACCCCAGCGGCGATCCAAGCCTCGGCCCTCAGAATCTCCCCGTTTGGGAAAATCTCGCTCTGGCTATCGAGAGGGCACTTCCCGGCGTTTCACCCGAAAAGAAGACCGCACGTTCTCCAAAGGCCGGTTCCAAAACCAACGACAGCCAACTCCCAACGACCGAGAAGCCTGGTGGGATGCCCCCCAAGCGCATGAGAAATCGGGCAAAACCACTGACGATTTGATCTACGGTCGCCACGCCATTGAAGCGGCTCTGGAGGGCGATCGCTCCTTAAATCGTCTCTGGATTAATGCCCGTCTCCGTTATGACGGTCGTTTTATGGAGCTGTTGAAGACCGCTAAGGCCAATGGTGTTGTCATTGACGAGGTCGACACCCGTCGCTTAGGGCAAATATCTCAAGGGCAAAATCATCAGGGCATCATTGCCCAGACGGCCCCCTACAGCTACTGGGAGCTAGAGACGTTAATCACCCATGCCCAAGAGAACAGCACTCGCCCTGTCCTGCTGGCAGCAGATGGGATCACTGATCCCCATAATTTGGGTGCGATTATTCGCAGTGCCGAGGCGATCGGGGCGCAAGGGCTGGTCATTCCCCAGAGGCGGGCGGTGGGCGTCACCTCCACAGTTGCGAAAGTGGCCGCTGGGGCGGTGGAGCAGTTTCCAATTGCGCGAGTAGTCAACCTCAAGCGGGCATTAGAGACCTTAAAGGCCAGCAATTTTTGGATCTACGGCCTTGCCGCAGAGGCCAGCCAGCCCATCCACACCGTGCAATTTACGGCTGCTACAGTCTTAGTAGTGGGCGCAGAAGGCAGCGGCTTGAGCCTGACCGTACAGCAAGGCTGTGATAGCCTTGTCTCCGTACCGTTGTCGGGCAAGACACCCAGTCTGAACGCCTCAGTGGCAACGGGTATGGCCCTTTACGAAATCTATCGCCAGCAGTGGTCTCAGCAGTTAAAACTTAACTCTTTGCAAAACTCAAAGTAACGGAGTATAAAAAGACGAGAACTCTGTTGACGTCAACTTTGATTGCGTTCAATCTGACGTAGTACTAGATGGACAATCAGTTTTTATGAAAAACGTGTTTAGTAAAGTTTTGGGGTCTTTGTTCGGGTCAGGGAAAGACTGGTGGATTGAGATTAAGACCGATTCACCCACCTGTACCTATTACTTTGGACCGTTTTCGATTTCAGAAGAAGCCACCTTGGCAAAGGCAGGCTACGTTGACGATTTGACTCAAGAAGGGGCTCAAAACATTCAGGCGACCATGATGCACTGCAAGCAACCTGCTAGCTTGACCGTTTGTGATGATGGCGTTGATGTGTTGCCCAATATGGCACCCCAGGCCACCTGAGGTTGGGGGTTACGCTTTAACCCTAGTTTTAAGTGCATTACTATCGAGACCCAGGCAAAGGGAAGATGCCTGGGTCTTTGATGCTTGGGGCACTTTCTTTAGGTCATTATCTTGAAAAGAAAATACATGGCGGCACGAATCGGGAAATCGGTTTGTTCAGGGGTGATTGGCGGAGGGTAGGCACAAGACCTACCCCCTACCGTAGGTAAATTCTTGTCTGGCAATCTCCTTAGGTGATTTCTTGAAAAGATGATACCGAGCCGCCCCCTGCCCCCAATTCTGATACTGCTAGCGAAATATTTCGCAACGTCGCAACTAGGCTGTCAGCCCCCTAAATCCCCTAATTCTGGGGGACTTCCGGCCTCTGGCTCCCCAAAAATTGGGGGCTGGGGGGCCTCGAAAGCCTTAATTACCCTGCCGATGTTTCGATCTGTGTATTTCGCCATTGGTATCAATTCTGGGGGTTCTGAAGTTAAAAATCCCCCAGAATTGGGGGCTTAAAGCCCTGCGGGCATACAAGATAAGGGGGTCTCAAGAATGGGTAGATTCTTCGCTAGACCCCGTCCATCTTGAGATCTGGAGTTTTGTGCAACCTAGAACTTACAGTAAGCTCATCACTAGTCGCACCTTCTTATCTCGTGCTAAAAGTTGACACCGCCCGCTGGCATTAAAAGCCTGAAAACCTTCTTCAGCAAGCTTTGACAGCACCGCATCCACGCAGCCGAGAACGGTTTATGGCTCTCTACGACATCAGTCAAGGTAAGAACGCGACCAAAGTTAGTCGCGACACCGGTCGTAACCACCAAACGGTAATGAGCTGGGTCCATCGCCATAACGCCGCAGAGCCTTGTTTATCGCCACACAGGTGGCCATTCCCCCCTTTGTCCTAGTTGGACTTGAAGCGTTTGTTGCAATGGGTAAAAACCAAATTTAGCATCGATTGCAGTCGTCAAACGCTGTGCAAAACCATCAAAAGCTTAGGGTTCTCCTGGAAAAAGCCCGCAAGCTTTTGAACAAAGGCAATCTACGCCAACGCGCCGCCTTTCTCGAAAAGTTAGAGGCCCTGCTGGGCGATGCGCTACATCAGCAGGCGCTACTGGTCTATGTCGATGAAGCCCATATCCATCTCGATACCGATGAGGGCTATGGCTAGTCTATTCGTGGCAACGCTTTTGGGTTTCTTCCAGTTCCCCAGGGCGTCAGAAGGTCTCCTTCTATGGCCTTTGTCTCTACAATCTGTCCCAGGTGAGGATTTTGCCCTACGAATGCGCCAATCAGCTCACGACGGTGGAGATGCTCAAGATGCTGAGGACGGAATTCCCTGAGCAGCCCATTAAACTCATCTGGGATGGGGCTTCGTATCATCCGCTCAAACGGTACGAGAAGCGGCAGAAACCTTAGAGATAGCGATAGAGCCCCTAACGGCTTATAGTCCAGACTTTATGCCGGTTGAGCATCTATGGCAGTGGTTAAGAGAGGATGTCACCTATCACACTTGCTATGACCAGAAGGCTGATTTGATTGCTCAGGTGGAGCAGTTTCAGCAGCGTATCAATGATGAACCCATAGCAATTGCAGACCGTTTATGGGTGACACCTCACCTGAAATATGATGAGGAAAAACTACGGCTATCAACTTAGACGGGGTTTAGTAATCAACTTTACCGCCCTGCTCAAATCCGCATTGCGAGGCAAGCCTTACCGAATCTTTGCTACTGGTCAACACCTTTGGGTTCCCGATCGCCCCCTCTACACCTACCCCGATGTGATGGTGGTCGAAAAACCCCTGCAGCTTTATTTAGGCCGAGCTGACACCGTAATCAACCTTTGCTTTATGGCAGAAATCCTCTCAAAATCCACCCAAGACTACGACCACGGCGAAAAAATCTCTGCCTATCGTACGATTGATAGCTTTCAAGAATATCTGCTGATTGATCAGTACAGCTTCCACATCGAGCACTACGTCAAAACCGCTGCTAATCAGTGGTTACTGTCAGAGTACGACCAGCCTGAAACCACATTCCCCTTAAGCACTTTCGACATCGAGATTGCCATCGTTGATCTCTATGAAAATATCGACATTGATGTCTAGCGTGACCCTCTCGTTTTCCAACCCCAGCAACAGCTCGAATTCTGCCATCAAGCCGATCCGCTATTGGTGTTACCTGACATTGATCTAATTGCTTTCACAGTCCAGCCAGTCAAAGACTTCCTGGACTGTGAAAGCAATTAGATCAATGTAAACAATTGAAACCTTTTTCTATGGCGAGAGTTAAGAACTTCTTAAATCACCTCACCTCGTTAGTATTTGCCGATATTCTGGGTGCCAAGATACCTCCTAACTGCGTCTCCAGCCCCGCCATTTTTTGACGGGGCTGCTTTTTGTGGGGCATCTTTTGGCGCAGCAAATACCGTATTGCCCCTAAACGCAAGCTATTTAAAACCCCATAGACCTCACGCCTAAATTGGAATGAAGTCACTGGGGTGATTTTTGAGACTGGCAAAGGGTAGGCACAAGACCTACCCGCAGGTATAGCCAATGCCGCAAAGCTTGCGGCATTGGCGACGTCAGAAAGCCTATGGATACAAGCTTGAAGTCCTGAAGCGTGCCGGAGGCTTTCTGACCCCAGCTATAAATCTGATGTAGCAATCTCCTTAACGGTTGCCGCTGGGAAGGGGTTCTAAATCAAACAGGGTGTGCAGGGTTTGCATGGCCTGCTTGCGGGTCTCAACATCCCGCTGACCCCGCAGTTGCACCATTGGGTCATGGAGAATCTTGTTGACGATGCCTCGGGTCAGGGCCTCGATTACCGCTTGATTTTTACCGGCAAACTCATTGCCGAGGCGGGATAGGGCCTTCTCCAGCTCCTGCTGACGGATTGACTCCACTTTTTTGCGCAGGCTGCTGATGGTGAGGACGGTATCGAGCGATCGCCACCAGTCAATAAAGCTATCCACCTCTTCTTCGAGCAGAGCCTCGGCCTCTAGGGCCATCTGACGGCGGCTTTCCTGGTTTTGGGCCACAACGGCCTTCAAGTCATCCACATTAAAAGCTTGGACCGCTGCCAGCTCATTCACATCGGTATGCACGTTACGGGGCACGGCGATATCAAACAGCATCAAGGCTTGGTTGGGCTGGAGGACGCCCTCTAACCGAACCCGATCCAAAATCGGTTCTGTAGCGGAGGTGCAGGTGAAGACTACATCTGACGCACAGACCGTCTCTAGCATGGTGTCTAGGGTGCCAGTCTGGATGCCCGCTCCGTTGAACTGGGCCGCCAGCTCGTCAGCCCGCTTGATGGTGCGATTCAAAATTGTGATTTGGCAGGGGTCTTTGGAGAGCAAATGCTGCACCAACAGCCGCGCCATTTTGCCCGCCCCCAGAATGCTGATGCGGCAGTTGGCCAAATCGGGCTGCTTCATCTTGGCCAACTCAGCGGCGGCGGAGCTGATCGACACCGCCCCAGTGCCAATGCTGGTTTCGGTGCGAACCCGCTTGCCGGCAGAAATCGACTGTTTCAGCAGTTGATTGAGGATGCGACCGCAGCCTTTATGCTGCTGGGCTAATTTGTGGGCGTGCTTTACTTGGGACAAAATCTGCCCCTCGCCCAGTACCAGACTGTCTAACCCAGCCGAGACCCGCATCAAGTGCATGACAGCATCTTGATGCAGAAGGATAAATAAATGCTCTCGCAGCTCATGGAGCGAAACCTTGCCGTAGTCTGACAAAAACTGAGTCACTTCCCGCACCCCAGCCTCGGTCTCCTCAGTAACAACGTGAATTTCAAGGCGGTTACAGGTGCTGAGAATCGAAACTTCGCTGATGTGGGGATAGCTGGTGAGTTGAGCCATAGCCGCTTCGGTCTGAGGGGTGGGAATGCTCAGCTTCTCTCGCACTTCTACCGGTGCGGTTTTGTGGCTCAAGCCAACAACAGCAATGTTCATGAATCCTCCCAACAAAAAGGTGATGTCGAACGGTTGAAAAGGCGGCGGGGCAACCACCGAATTGTTTTGATATACCGATAATTCTGACGGTAGAGAAATCCTGGAACCGACTCAAGGAAACTCAATAAAAGTCCATCAAACGACAAAGGGATGAAGACTCAGGGACGCAATTTACGATCCCTTTTTCCTCATCCCTTGACAGCATTCAGACGCGCAGAGGCATTTGAGACCCTATACGCGAATGGGGCTAACTATCGTAGTTGAACGGTCTTGGGCACCTCGGGCATGTGGATGGTATCCACGAAGCGGGCGGTCTGAGACTGGGAAGAAATCACCAGGCTCTGGGTGCGTGCCCCACCGTGGAAGAAGCGGACCCCTTCCATCAGATCGCCGGGGGTGATGCCGCAACCCGCAAACAGGACGGTTTCACCAGAGGCCAGCTCATTGGCTTCATAGATCTTGTCGGGATCGGTGATGCCCATCTCGGTGAGGCGAGCCAAGTTAGCTTCTTTACTCTCACCAATTAAGCCCGTTTTTACAACGGCAGGATCGTAGATGAGCTGACCTTGGAAGTGAGCTCCCAAGCAGCGCATCGCGGCGGCGGAAATCACCCCTTCAGGGGCAGCGCCAATACCCATTAGCGCGTGGGTGTTGGTGCCAGCGAAGCCACAGGAAATCGCCGCAGAAACATCACCGTCGCTGATCAAACGCACCCGAGCGCCCGCATCGCGGATCTCTTTAATCAAATCCTTATGGCGATCGCGCTTCATAACGATCACGACCAGCTCATCAATGGCGCGATCCAGGCATTCGCCCAAAATCTTCAGGTTTTCGGTGGCGGACTTGCGGATATCGACCTTGCCCTTAGCGGCGGCAGGGGCGGCCAGCTTTTTCATGTAAAAGTCGGGGGCGTGGAACAGGCCACCTTTTTCGGAGATGGCCAAAACCGCCATGGAACCGGGCTGACCATAGGCGCAGAGGTTGGTACCTTCGCAGGGGTCAACGGCGATGTCAATTTCGAGTAGTTCTTCGGGGTTGCAGTAGTCAGCAGCATTGGGTTGAGTGCAGATGCCCACTTCCTCACCGATGTAGAGCATGGGGGCGTCATCCCGTTCCCCTTCTCCGATTACAATGCGGCCCCGCATGTGAATCTTGTTCATGCGTTCCCGCATGGCTTCAACCGCCACTTCGTCGGCGGTGTCTTTGTCGCCTTTACCCATCCAATGGGCCGAGGCGATCGCCGCCTGCTCAACCACTTCAATAATTTCTAAACCGAGGGTGCTTTCCACGACCGATATCCTCCAGAACTGCTGATTTCTCTAGGTTTTGACCTGATCACTCTCAACCTAAAAGTCTATCAGACCAAGGTATTCGGGCATAGGTAAATGTGCTATTCGGTCCATTGCCCCTCCGCCTAAAACCCTAAAATCCCCTTACAGATCTGCTTCGGCGGGGGGCATCGTCCCTTAAACTGCATTCGGAGTAGAAGACATCGACGCAGCTTTGTGAGGACTAGAGGGAATGGATGCGGCATCACTATGGCAGCGCTACCAGGAATGGCTCTATTACCATCCTGGGCTGGGCTTCTATCTCGATATCAGCCGGATGGGGTTTGATCAGAGCTTTGTGCAAGCCATGGAGTTCCGTTTTGATAAAGCATTCAAAGATATGGAGGCCCTAGAAGCTGGGGCGATCGCTAATCCAGATGAAGGCCGTATGGTCGGTCATTACTGGCTTCGGGACTCTAGTCTGGCCCCCAATTCCGACCTGCGAAAAGACATTGACCAGACCCTGACCCAGATCGAAACCTTTGCCAGCCAAATTCGCACCGCTGGGATTTATCCCCCTGGCCAAGAGCGCTTCACGGACATGCTCTCCATCGGTATTGGCGGTTCAGCCCTAGGCCCCCAGTTTGTCGCCCAGGCCCTGGGTCCTGACTTTCCGCCCCTGGCGATTCACTTCATTGATAACACCGACCCCGAAGGCATCGATCGCACCCTCTCTCGCTTGGGCGATCGCCTCGCTACCACCCTCGTGATCGTCACTTCGAAATCTGGAGGCACCCCTGAGACTCGCAATGGCATGTTAGAGGTGCGCCACCGCATTGAAGCAATGGGGCTCAATTTTGCCAAGCAGGCCGTGGCCGTCACCGGTATCGGCAGCAAGCTCGACGCCCTGGCCCAAGGGGAAGGTTGGTTGGCCTCTTTCCCCATGCATGACTGGGTGGGGGGCCGCACCTCTGAGCTATCGGCAGTGGGCCTATTGCCAGCCGCCCTTCAAGGCATCGACATTCGCTCCATTTTGGGTGGAGCCAAAGAGATGGACAGCGCCACCCGCGTCCCTGATCTGCGGCGCAACCCCGCCGCCCTCTTAGCCATGGCCTGGTACTACGGCGGCAATGGTCAGGGTGAAAAGGACATGGTGGTTTTGCCCTACAAAGATAGTCTGCTGCTGTTTAGTCGTTACCTGCAGCAGTTGGTGATGGAGTCTTTAGGTAAAGAAAAAGACTTGGACGGCAATGTCGCTTACCAAGGCATTGCGGTTTATGGCAACAAAGGCTCCACCGACCAGCACGCCTATGTGCAGCAACTGCGAGAAGGGGTGCCCAACTTTTTTGTCACCTTTATTGAGGTGCTGCGCGATCGCCAAGGGGCTTCTGTCGAGGTCGAACCCGGTATCACCAGCGGCGATTACCTGTCGGGGTTGCTGCAAGGCACCCGCCGCGCCCTGTTTGAAAAGCAGCGCGACTCAATCACGGTCACCATTCCAGAAGTGAATGCTCACATGGTCGGGGCTCTGATTGCCCTCTATGAGCGGGCGGTCGGGTTTTATGCCTCGCTGGTGAATATTAACGCCTATCACCAACCCGGTGTGGAAGCGGGCAAGAAGGCAGCAGCCACTGTGCTGAGCTTACAAAACCAGGCGCTCAACGCCCTACGCCAAGCCGGTCAACCCTTGACGCTAGGGGATATCGCCCATCGCATCGGCGCTGCCGATCAAGTTGAAACCCTCTACAAGATTCTGCGACATCTGCACGCTAATCAGCGGGAGGTTAGCTTCCAAGGCAATCCTGGGGATTTGGCCCAATTAAAGGTGGTGGCGCTTTAGACAGCAGGCACCTTTAACTGGCTTAAGGACATTTCTGGAAAAGAAAATACCTGGCTAGGGTGCGTTGCGCCTCGCCATAACCGATGTAGGGGCACCTCTTGTGGGTGCCCTCGATAACCTGCCGGAGGGCACGAATCAAGAAATCGGTGGGTTCAGGGGCCATTGGCGGAGGGTAGGCACAAGACCTACCCCTACCAAGGTAAATTCTTGTCTGGAAATCTCTTAAATGAGGCAAGGGGCAGCATAAGCCGTCTCAACCGACGTTCGGCCATGTTTTTATACGAATCGACTTATCTTCAGATTCCTTGATGTGAAATCAACAAACGTTACCAAACTTGAGGCGACAATCTGGTCTTCTCGCCACCACACCCTTTAGCCTGAAGAGAGGCAGTGACTTGTTTATCCTGCCCATTGACTTTGCCCTATGCCGCTCAGCATCCTCGTCGTAGAAGATGACGAAGGCACCCGATTGGCCCTCCAAGACTACTTGGAACTGGAGGGGTATTCGGTTGCGACTGCGGCAGACGGCTGGATTGCGCTGCAGCGGGTCGAATCCTTCCAGCCTCAGCTGATCATCACAGATATCAGCATGCCTCGCCTAGACGGGTATGCCTTTTTGAAATCCCTGCGGCAGCAGCCAGTCTGGCGACTGATTCCGGTGGTGCTGCTGACCGCCCATTCCAGAACCCAAGACCGGGTCAAGGGCTATCAAACCGGTTGCGATGTCTATTTAGAAAAGCCCTTCGAGCTTGAGGAACTGGGGGCGGTGGTCCGTAATTTGTTGGAGCGATCGCAGTTGATCCAATCAGCGGTCGTGCAGTACAGCGTCTCGGTGCAAAAGGGCGAAGCGCCGCCACCCCCGGAGCCGGATGATGGGGAATTGAGCCTCACATTGAGCCTTACAGAGCGCGAAAAGGATGTCTTGGATCTGCTGTCTGGCGGCCTCTCCAATAACCAGATCGCCGATCGCCTCTATCTGAGCCCCCGCACCATCGAAAAATATGTCAGCAGCCTACTGCGCAAGTCGAACACCAGCAATCGCGCTGAGCTGGTGCGGTTTGCCATGGATCACCATTTGGTGAATTAAACGGGAACGGATGCCGATGCCAAAGTTAGCCTCTTGCCTTGATGACAGCTTTGATCGGTAGCCGTTTGCCTAGGCCCAGCAACTCATGGGGGGGCTGGGTTGCCCGGAGTATCAGCCCGCTGGAAATAAACAACCAGATTGCAGCGACACCACAAACCAGGGCCATTTCAATCGCGATCGCTCGTTTTAGCGCAATCAATTTAGTGGCATCGTATTCCAAAATCAGCGCCCCCACCGATTCCCCAGCGGAATTGCGAATTGGGCCATAAATCGCCACGCGCGGATTGCCCGCGTGGTCATTATAAATATCGAGTCTGAGCTGCACGGCATCAAACCCGTTTAAAAGCTGAGCAGCGGGTTGGGTAAGCCGGTAGGGCTCTTTAAACCCATAGGCATAGGCTGGATTTGTGGCCCGATAAATATCCCCAATCACCACAATCTCATTGGCTTGGTTTCCCGCCACGTAGGAAAGCGGCTGGGCTGCAGGGGTGACCTGGTGGATGGTTTTGAGCCAGGTTTGGTGGCGCTGGTAAAGGGCATTATCCAGCGGCTCTCGCTGATTGGGACCGAGTTCAGCCCCGGTCAAAACGGCAAACTCGTCTCCATTAACCCCCTGAATTGCCCCATTCAGGGTCTCGGTCATCTCCTGGGTAATCTCAGCCTGGGCAATGCGGTTGACGCGAATGTAGATCCAAAAAAGGCCTCCGGCTACGAACACCAAGTTGGCCAAAATTGTCGTTAAGACCACAATCCAGCGGCCCGTCTGTCGGGTCTTGAGCAGTTGGGTCTCGGCTTTGAGGCTGGCCTTGATATAAGCGACTTGCCCTTGGGTGGGACGGGGCTGGGTGTTAAATCCCTGCAGCAGCCACTGCCGTGCCTCTTCGAGATCAGTGCCCCGCAGTAAATAGCTAGAATCGCGCTTTTGATGGAGCCATTCTAGCGATCGCATTAACAGGCGGGTGTGGGCTCGCACATAGGCCAAATCCGTATCAAGGGCCTTAAACAGCGCCAGAAAAGCCGCCTCAATATCGTCGGTTTCCCGAAAAAACAGCCAATTGTGTTTTGCAATCCAAGGATGGACCGCCGACATCTCAAACCCTTCTCGCCGCACAATCGGCAAGCAGCGCTTATGGCACTGCACGGCATAATCGACCTCTTGGCGGCAGACTTCTGAGGCCACTGAGTCTGGGCTAATCACAAAGACAAACGTGTCTGCAGCTTCGATGCCCCGACAGATCGATGCCCACCAGTCTTCTCCCGATTGAATATCGTCCCAATCAATCCAGGGATCGCGATGGGCCTCGCGAAATTGGGCGTCTAAGGTTTCGACAAAGGCGATGTCTTTGCGGGAATAGGATACAAAAACGTCATTTTTATAGGAGGGCCGAATGAACTTTCTTGACTGCGGTTTTTGAGCTAGATGCACCATGACCAAGGGGTATCGGACTAAAGAGGGGCCAGGAGCCCCCACCCAGAGAGCCCAAAGCCATATCTCTATGGACGACGTTGCTGCACTCCCTGTGCCTTGATGATTTCTTAGGAAAACAAGACTGGGCAAGGGGGTCGTCACCCCTGCAGGGTATTGCCACCTCTAGTGAATCAATCCAGTCAGGTGCAAGACAAGGCCGATGGCCCCGCCTGCCAGCACCAGCCAGGCCGAATTTAGCTTGAACCGAAAAACGGCGATCGCGCTCAAAATCGCCACAATTAAGGTCATCCAATCCTCGACTGCGGCTCGGGCCAGGGTGTAGGTCACCCCAGCCATTAGCCCTAGGGAAGCCGCGTTGACCCCATCCAGAAAGCCGCTGGCCCAGGGGGACTTACGCAGCTTTGGCACCCAAGGGTTTACTAGCCCCACGAGCAAGAAGGCCGGGAGAAAAATACCGACGGTGCCAGCGATCGCTCCGGCGTGCCCCGCCAGCAAATAGCCCACAAAAGTGGCGGTGGTAAACACCGGACCAGGGGTGATTTGCCCGATCGCGATCGCGTCTAACAATTGCTGAGAGGTAAGCCACTGCCCCCGCTCTACCAGGTCTCGCTGCAAAAACGCCAGCAGCACGTAACCGCTGCCGTAGAGCACGCTGCCAATTTTCAGAAAAAATAAAAACACCCCAATCCAGCCCATGGAGGCAGTTACGGCGGCTACGCCACCGGTTTGGGCCAGGGTTGACAGGGGAAAGAGCCACATACCTGAAGGGGCATCGCGGCGACCCCAGTTTTTCACCAGCATTACCGCCACCCCAATCAGCAGCAGTAGGGCAATTTCGTTTAACCCAGAAAAGTAAGCGGCGATCGCCCCTACCCCAGCCACCCGTGTGGGCATATCTTTGGCCGCTTTTTTGCCCAGCTTCCACAGGGCCTGCAGCACCACCGCAATGATCACCGGCTTGATGCCGTACAGCAGCCACCCGACTTGGGGGACAGTTTGATAGCGATCGTAGAGCGCCGCCAAAATCCACACCAGGGCCATGGCTGGCAAAATAAAGCTACTCCCCGCCACAAACAGCCCTTTCCAGCCGCCCCGTTCGTAGCCAATGTGTATGGCCAACTCGGTGGAGTTGGGACCAGGCAGCAGATTGGTCACCCCAATCAAATCCAGCAGATTCTCGCGGCTCATCCACTGGCGACGCTTCACCACTTCGTCATCCATCATGGCCACATGGGCGGCAGGTCCCCCAAAGGCCACAACCCCAAGGCGAAAGAACAGCTTTGCCAGTTCGACCAAGCGCTGCTTTTGCTGCTCGGGGGAAAGGGTATGGAAGGCACCAGGGCTCTGCCCCTGCAGAGGGTGGTCTGCTTCAGAAGTCACAATGGATTTTGGGAAATAGGCTAAAGGCTCACTAGCACTATAAGAACCTGAAGCCTCAGAGCGATGTATTCCAGGACATTGCTGGCATTGAGTTTTTAGGCATTAGCCATAGAGGGCACAACGAATTGAGAAACCCTAGTTTCTACAGACCGAAACACAGGTAAATCCCAAACAAACCGCACCAGCGCACCTCTCGTTTAACTGGGTGTTTTTATTTGAGTTCAGTCTCGGTTGATTGGAATCCTACCCAGACTCGATTCTCGATCATGCCAGTAGTTAAAACTACTTTTCTCTCTTTAGATATTTCCTGCGCTAATTTGTAGCATTCACGATGGCGTCTCAACTCGAAAGATGCTTCCAATTTATAAGTCGTTCCTTCATACTCAATTACTTCGTAAGTCTCCTTATTTCTACGGAGGCCAAAAGATTTTATGGTGTATCCGGAGATTATAGATAGTCTAGGCACGGGAGTAAAACGACACGTCTAATTCAAGACTAGCTATTAATTGTGAATACTTTGTGACTGTATAAATATGAATAATCTATGACGAAAATTGACAAGAATACCATCAATTAAAATGAGGGTTAATCTACTCATTCAAAAGGGTATTCAAAAAGGAGATAAGCCAGTCTTAAATGATTAGAGCATCGTGTTACTGTTGTCGCCGGTAAACTGCAGGCAGCCTTTGAGACTCAAAAACCTAGGGTTCTGTGGAGATCGCACCCTAACCACAGAACCCTGGGATTGTCAGTAGTTGATTGTTGAGGTTAACGAGAGGGTTTTGTGGGCCGCTTTTTACCATAGTCAGAAGCCCGACTGCGATTCAAGTTGTACGCCTCAGAGCGCGCCCGTTTGCGGGCCATGGATTTCTGGCCGCTTTCAAAATCAGTGGCAAGGTTCTCTAGCGCCGCAGATTCGGCCATGGTTTGGGGAGAGGCAGGCATAGCGCTGAGCGAAACAGCCACATTGCGGAGCGATAGGCTGGCACCAGCCATATCGCCGCGATCGGCAAACTTCACCGCCTCTTGCCGTGCCCGCGCCGCCATCAGCAAGGCCACCTGCTCCTGCACCTCTGGGTTGGCGGGGAAGTCACTCATTTGAGCTGGGTTGACCACCGCCAATTCGAGCGTACTTTCTAGGTGCTGCACTTCGGTTTGATTCGGGGCCTGCCAAGCCAGCTTCACTTGCAAAACGGGGCTGCTGACCTTCAGGGCTGGGAGTCGCAGCCGCAGCACCACATTTAATGGACTGCCGACGATCAGGTTGGGCAGTTTTAGCGCACCCTCGTCCGTTTTTTCGAGATCGTTCAACAGGTCACTGACCGTGGCACCGGACAGCGGATTGAGTGTAGCAGTGACCGAATGGCCAATGGTGCCTGCTAAGCCCTGCAGCTCCGTTTCAAAAATGCCGGGAAGCTGCTCTGGGGAATCGATGTGGAAGAAGTTGCCGTCGCCGCTGCGGGCCATGGCTTCGAGCAAATCTTCGTCGTAATCGGCCCCGACCCCGAGGGTAGTGGTGGTGACACCCCGTTCCATCAGGCCGTGGACATCATTAGAAATCGCATCAGGGTTGGTTTCCCCCACATTCGCTAACCCATCCGAGAGCAAAATCACTCGGTTGAGCTGTTCGGGGTTGAGGTATTCACTCACCTGCAGACCGCCATTCACCCAACCGGCATGGAGGGCAGTGGAACTGCCGGTGCGAATGCCGTTGATGGTTTTGAGCAGTTGCTGTTTGTCGGTGGCCAGGGTGCTGGGAATTTCGATTTTAACGTGGGTGTCAAACAGGGTGAGGCTAAGGCGATCGCTGGGCAAGAGCTGCTCAACGGCGTAGGCCGTGGCCTGGCGGGCATAGTCGATTTTGGCTCCGCGCATGGAGCCCGAGCGATCGAGGACGAAACCCAGATTCAGGGGCGGGCGGTCCAGACTGCGCTCAATCTGGGGCGGCTCAATTTTGACCAAGATATCGAGGGTAACCGGGCGATCTGCCGCGATCGCCCCATGCATAGGAATCAGGGATAAGGTGGGCTGGTTCATGGGTCAGACCTCCGAGAGAGTAGGGGAGTGAGCGTTTGAGCGATCAGTTGCAGCAAATTCTCATGCTCTTGGGGCGTACTGGGCGGGATGAAATCCTCCCGCACCTGTATCTCCAACCCTGGCAAGACCTCTACCCGCTGCCAGCGGACCGGTTGTGCCGCTTTAGATGCTGCCCGAGGCACCGCCTTAGATCGGGCTTGGGGGGCTGCTCTAGGTGCCGGTGATGGCATTGGCGCTGCGGGTGGCGGACTGGCTTGACTGCCACGGGCTTGCACCGATTGCAGAAACGCCAGGGCTGGATTGGCGGTTTCTACCGTGAGCTGCAGACCGCCCTGCAAGAGGGCTTCTAACTCGGGAGTGGCTTTTGCGGATGTAATCGGCTGAATGGCGGCGGTGCCGTAGCCCTCGTTCAACAACCGACGTACGAGCAGGACCTGCAGCAGATGCCGGTAGTGATAACGGGCCTCCCGCCCTTGACGCTGGGGGCGATCAACCACCCCTTGGGTGGTGTAGGACCGGACCAGACGAGGATTCACCCCATCGGTGGCCCGATCACCGTCCTCGGGCAAGTAAGCGGGCAAGAGGGCGTTGACCTTTTGGACAAAGCCCTCTAAATCCCACTCAGGGTTCGCTTGGGCAATCTGCTGCAAGATGCTCATAGCCATAGACTAACGCTGACATTTCAAAATGTCAATGACATTCAAAAATGGCTTTAATTCAAAATTTGTCTTTTGCTCTAGGTGAACCGTTTGGCTCCCTGGCGCTCTCCGGCTCCTTCACCCATTACGATTTCTATTGCCTCTGGCTTACAGAGCTAAGACTCGGAAAAGTCTGGGACAAACGCATCCAGAACGGGGTGGGTAGCGGGGCTGACCTGCGGGCGCTGAAATTGCATGGACTCAGAGCACGTTGACCGTTGAGTTGGCCACAGACGAGGTGTGGCTGATTAAGCCATATTCCAGCCCTTCTACCACTGCCTGGTAGGAGGCCTCAATGATGTTGCTGGAAACCCCGACCGTGCTCCAGCGGCGATAGCCATCGCTAGATTCGACTAAGACGCGGGTTTTTGCGGAGGTACCGGCCCGCCCGTCTAAGATTCGCACCTTGTAGTCACTGAGCTGGAACTGGGCGATCGCCGGATAAAAATTTAGCAGCGCTTTGCGTAAGGCCTGATCCAGGGCGGAGACAGGGCCATTGCCCTCGGCGACTTCCAAAATTTCTTGCCCCTCGACCATGACCTTGACGGTGGCCAGGGCACGGGTTTTCCAGTGGGCCTCTTCGGGCAGGTTATCGCAGTGAATATGGAAGCCTCCTAATTCAAAAAACTGTGCCCGCGTCCCCAGTACATCTCGCATCAGCAGCTCAAAGCTGGCCTCTGCCGCCTCAAACTGGTAGCCTTGATTTTCCAGTTCTTTGACCCGATTGAGCAGCTGCCGAGACTGGGGATCTTGCTTGTGCAAGTCAATGCCAAAGCTGCGGGCCTTGGCCAAAATATTGCTCAGCCCCGCCTGATCGGACACCACAATGCGGCGCTGATTCCCCACCTGGTGGGGCTCAATGTGCTCATAGGTGCGGGGATTTTTTTCCACGGCGCTAACGTGGATGCCCCCCTTGTGGGCAAAGGCCGACAGCCCCACAAAGGGGGCGTGGTCGTCGGGCGCTAAGTTCACCACCTCGCTGACCATACGACTGGTTTCGGCCAAGGTAGCCAATTTTTCGGGGGGGATGCAGGCTTGATTTAGCTTGAGCTGCAGGTTCGGCAGCAGGGAGCAGAGATCGGCATTGCCGCAGCGCTCACCATAGCCATTGATTGTCCCTTGCACCATAGTGGCTCCGGCCATCACCGCGGCTAAAGCATTGGCCACCGCCGTGCCGCCATCGTTATGGGTATGGATGCCCAAGCGGGGCGGGGTCATGCCTTCTACTGGAACGGTTTCCAGCCAGTCCTGAACAGCACTCACCACCGCTGTCACCTCATGGGGGAGAGTGCCCCCATTGGTGTCACAAAGCACCAGCCATTCTGCCCCTGCCGAGATCGCCGCCCCAAGAGTTTGCAGCGCATAGTCTGGGTTGGCCTGATAGCCATCAAACCAATGCTCGGCATCGTAGATAATTCGCCGTCCCTGACTGCGCAAAAAGGTAATGGTGTCCTCAATCATGGCCAGGTTTTCATCCAGGCTGGTCTGCAGACTCTCGGTCACATGCAGATCCCAGGACTTGCCAAATAGAGTGACCCAACGGGTGCCTGCCGCCAAAATCGGCTGCAGCATCGGGTCTGTCGCGGCGACTTTGCCCGGACGGCGGGTTGAGCAAAAGGCCACCACTTCCGCTTGCTGCAGGGGTTCTTCCTTGAGTTGCCAAAAGAACTGCACATCCTTGGGATTTGCGCCGGGCCAGCCCCCTTCGATAAAGGGCACCCCTAGCGCATCTAGCTTGTGGGCAATGGATAATTTGTCCTCGATAGACAAGGACAAGCCCTCCCGCTGAGCCCCATCGCGGAGGGTGGTGTCATAAATCCAGACGGTTGGGCTAGGGGCAGTCGCATCGGAGGCCATGGCAGTTGTGTCAGAGGAAAGAGCGATCGGCCTATTCATACTATCCAGTTCGACTCTGCAGATAAGATTTCCCAGGAGAATTCACACACTGTTTAGGAATTTGGGTTTAGGAATCGAGCGACGTCTCCCTCGGAACAGGTTTGCCAAACAAATGTACTAAATCTCTCTGTACGAACTACCATGGGCACAGTTTGGATTGGGCAGGTGAGCCATGGCGGAACAGCCTTTAGGGTCGGTCATTGAGGGATCCCTCAGTCAGGGTTTGTCGGTGCGGCTCCACCCCGATGTCTCAGTCGAAGATATGCGGGTGGGTAAGTTTGTGGTGGTGCAGGGGCGGCGATCGCGGTTTTTCTGTATGCTCACCGATGTCGCCCTCGGCACCGCCAGTGCCCGCATCTTGGCCAACCCACCGGAACCGGCCAACCTGTTTTTGCAAGAGGTGCTCTCGGGTACCGGCACCTACGGCACGTTATCGCTGACGCCGATGCTGATGTTTACGCCGCAGGAAGAGCGGGGGCGCGAAAGAGTTGGAGAACCGGAGCAAAATTCAAAATTCAAAAGTCAAAGTTCAAAATCAGGTGCGGCAGGCTACCAGGCTCAGAGTAGTGCTGCAGTGGAACTGCTGCCGGTGAAAACCATACCGGGGCATTTCAGTCAGGTGTATGACGCCGCCGAGCGGGATTTTCGGATTGTGTTTGGTTGGGAGGATGACCCCCATCGTCGCAATTTCGTGATTGGTGAGCCGATCGATATGACCGTGCCGATTTGCTTAGACCTGGATCGGTTTGTGGAGCGTAGCAACGGGATTTTTGGTAAGTCTGGCACGGGCAAATCTTTTCTGACCCGCGTTTTGCTGGCCGGGACCATCCAGCGGCAGGCGGCTGTGAACCTGATTTTTGATATGCACTCCGAATACGGCTGGGAGGCGGTTAGTGAGGGCAAGCAATTCAGCACGGTGAAGGGGTTACGGCAACTGTTTCCAGGGCAGGTGCAGATGTTCACCCTGGACCCAGAGGCGACAAAGCGCCGGGGAGTGCGGGATGCCCAGGAACTCTACATCAGCTTTGACCAGATTGATGTGGAAGATCTCACCCTGGTGCGGGGGGAGCTGAATCTATCGGAAGCCAGTCTGGAAAATGCGATCATTCTGCGCAATGAGTTTGGTAAGGGTTGGATCAACCGGCTGCTATCTCTCACCAATGAGGAGATCCAAGAGTTTTGCGAGACCAAGATGGGCAGCAAGTCGTCGATTATGGCGCTGCAGCGCAAGCTCACCCGTTTAGCCGATCTGAAATATATCCGTGCTGCCTGCCCCCACAACTATGTGGGTCAGATTTTGGCGGCTTTAGATGCGGGTCAACATGTGGTGGTGGAGTTTGGCTCCCAGTCCAACATGTTGTCTTACATGCTGGCCACCAATGTGATTGCGCGGCGCATTCATGCCAGCTATGTGCGCAAGGCGGAGCGATTTTTGCAAACCAAAAATCCAGGCGATCGCCCCCGCCAATTGATGATCACCATTGAGGAGGCCCACCGCTTTTTGGATCCAGCCACGGCCCGCCAAACCATTTTCGGCACCATTGCCCGAGAGATGCGCAAGTACTTCGTCACGCTGCTGGTGGTCGATCAGCGCCCTTCCGGCATCGACAACGAGGTGATGTCCCAAATTGGTACCCGGATTACGGCGCTGCTCAATGACGAAAAAGACATCGACGCCATCTTCACTGGCGTTTCGGGGGCTCAAAGCTTGCGATCGGTGCTGGCAAAACTAGATTCAAAACAGCAGGCCCTGATTTTGGGCCATGCCACACCTATGCCTGTGGTGGTGCGCACCCGTTCCTATGATCGCCAGTTCTACACCGACATGGGTGCCACCGCCTGGGAAGAGATGGCCGATGCCCCTTTACTCAAGGCAGCCGCTACCGCCAAGGCTGAGCTAGGGCTCTAATTTTGAACGGGGCTGGGTGGCCTATTATCCAAACAAGCCTCCCTGTTGTTGCGAGTTCCTGATGTTGTCCCTATCTGAGCCGGTTCCCGTTGATGTTTGGTCTCAACTCTCTCCTGGCAGTATTCAGCTCTGGCAGTTACAAGCCACTACCGTTAATCAGCATCTAGATGAATGGCAACAGTGGCTGTCAGGAGATGAGGCTGAACGGGCCAGCCGGTTTCGACGGGACTGCGATCGCCAGATGTTTGTTCTGAGTCGGGGCGGGTTGCGTTATTTGCTGGGGCGATATCTCAATTGCAATCCAGCCACAATCGCCTTTGCCTATGGGGACTATGGCAAACCCTGCCTGATTCAGGCGGGCGAACAGGCGGGCGAACCGCTGCACTTTAATTTGGCCCACAGTGGTGGTTGGGTGGTCTACGGCTTTTGTCGCGATCGCCCCCTCGGTGTCGATATAGAGCAGGTGCAGCCCCGTACCCATTTGGAGGGGTTGGTTCAGCGCTGCCTCACCCCAGCCGAGCAGGCCACCCTACCGGCAGATGAGGGCGATCGCACCCGCATCTTTATCCAGTACTGGACCTTAAAAGAGGCCCATCTCAAGGCGATCGGTCAGGGACTGTCTTACAGCATGAACAAAATTGAAGTGCTTTGGGGAGAGCCCCCCTGCCTGGGTCTGCCGGCCAAACTGCCCCATCAAGATCCGCTGCCTTGGCACATGCGCACCTGGTACCCGGCAGAAAGTATGGTGGCGGCAGTTTGTGGGGTATTCCGAGCGGGGGCAGTTGAGCTTTACCCCTTTCCACGGGTGGCGTGAATCTGGGGCGTCAGTCCCCATCAGATTCAGTGGCCTGCATGGCGACTGGACTGGATTGAGCCAGGTATAGGCCGGTCAACACCACCGCAAACCCTAAGCCAGTTAACGGCCCCATTTGTTCTTGGAAAATCACCCAGGCCAGGACGGCACTGATCAGCGGTTCCAGCAATAAAAAGAGGGAGATGAATCGGGCTGAAAACTGCTGCATGCAGTCCGCTAAGAGTCGCTGCCCCAACCCTTCACTAATGAGTCCTAAGCACACCACCGCCAACCAGGCTACGGCAGTGGTCGGAAATAACTGATCCTCTGTAAACCACACCACGGGCAGGAGTAAAACGATGCCGATCACCCCCCGCCAGAGCAAAATTGTTGTGGCCCCAAACCATTGCCGTAGGTACTCCACCAGCAAAAAGTACAGCCCTAAAAACACGGCTGACAGCAAGGCATAGGCATCTCCCAAGAGCAGCCCTTCGGTGCCGGTTAGGTCTGCTAAGCCCAGGGCAATGGCCCCTGTTAATGCAATGGCCATACCGATCAAAAAGCGGCTGTCAAACCGCTGCCGCCACAGCAGCCACCCTCCCAAACTGGTAAAAATCGGCGTGAGGTTATTCAGCAGCATCGATTTGGCCACGGTGGTGTACTGCAGCGATAGCGCCCACAGTCCTAGGGAGATCGTGGACATAACACCCACCCCTACCAGCGCCAGACCCTGCCTGCGAGTCATCGGTACCGCCTCTGGCTCAGATTGAGTCGAGCGGCTGATTAGGCGCACCGTGCCAAAACACAGCACAAATACCCAAAACCGATTCAGGACGGTACCATTGGCCCCCAGCTCTGTTTCACTAAAGCGAATGAAGATTGGCGCACAGGAAACGGCCACTAAGGCCAAGCCCAAGGTGGCGATCGCCCAAGGCTTTGAGGTGGGTCGCGTTGATTCAGAAGCTGAGATCGGAGTCATGGCAGTCCCTTGTGGGCTGGGCAGGCCAAATTACGTTTTCGTATCCTTCCATGGTTCTTGACTTCAGACAAATTGTCCGCCTTTTGCCCTTGCTGCGTCGGGGTGCGCTCGCCCTGCTCACCAGCCTGCTGTTTGCAGGCAGTTTTATTGCGGGCAAATACACCACCGTTGACCTAGGGCCGCTGACCACATCGCTACTGCGCTACGTAATTGCCAGCGGGCTACTGGGGATATTGATGGCGCGATCGCCCCAAGGTTTCACCCAAATTTCTCGTAAGGACGTTTGGTCCATCGTCCTGCTGGGGAGCTTTGGAGTGATGGGCTACCATGCTTTTTTCTTTGCTAGCCTGCGCTACACCGCTGTGGCCAACACCGCCCTGATCAATGCCTTCAACCCAGTGGTGACGGGGATATTAGCGGCCCTGTTTCTCAGGGAGCGATTGGCCCGAATTCAGTACATGGGTGGGGCGATCGCCTGTTTCGGCGTCTTGGTACTCCTCACCCAGGGCAACTTGGCCCGCCTTATGGCCCAAGGCATCAATCGGGGGGATGGGCTGATGCTGGCAGCAGTGCTCTGCTGGGCGATCTATGCCCTCTTGGTTAAGCAACTGAGCCAACGCTACTCGGGGCTGGCCTTGACGTTTTACGCCGCCGTTAGCGGTTGCCTGCAATTACTGGCGCTGGCCACTGGGGAACGGTGGTGGCAGCAGTTGAGCACCCTATCTACCGCCTCGATCATCGCCCTGGCTTACATGGGGCTGGCGGCTTCGGGGGTGGGGTATTTGCTGTTTAACCTGAGTGTGGAGCGCATTGGCCCCACCCGCACCGCCAGTGTGGTCTATGGGGGCGTGCCGGTATTTGTAGCGATTTTGGCGGCACTCTTTTTTCAAGAGGGAATTACGGCCACAATGGTGATCAGCATGGGATTAATTGGCCTCGGGGTACAGTTTGTGCTGCGATCTCCCCCACGTAGCAGACAGCCAAGTTCGACAAAACTGGATGTGATCGATTCAAAATGACTGGACTCTGTCACGAATCCCCAGATTTTATGGAGTAGTACAATTGAATTGTTCTTGATTGCAATAGATAGCGATATCGTTAGCCAGGACTCCCCGTTGATCGGGACTCCGCTTGAAATTTATAGGAGGCCATATGGCAGAACTGAACGGTGGCACCGCGATCTCCCCTCAGCCTGATCCCGAGGCCAATGGGGCGAACACCGCCAGCCCGGTGGATGAAACCGCCCTGGATGAAACCTTCGCCGCCCTCAAAACCCTACTCAGCACCGTAGAAAAGCTGCAAAAAGCCCGTCAGACCGTCGGCGATATCAAGCCCTTGCTGATTCGCCTGTTGGATGGAGAAATGCTGTCGGGGGAAGAGCTAGACGATTTGAAAGGGGGCGTGGGCGGTCTCGGTAAGCTGGTGAAGCTCTATGGCGATTACCAGGGTGCATTAGAGCAAGCCCAGCCCGCCCGTGAACTGCTCGACGACATCTTGAAAACCCCGACTCAAACAGACGCTTAACGCGGGTCCCATGGGCTAGCGCGACGGGCGACATGCGCCTAAGGTGCTTGAACCACCAGATTGTCTCGGTGAATCACAGTCTCAGCACCGTCATAGCCTAAAATCTGGGCGATCTCCTCAGAATGATGCCCTTGAATTTGCTGTAGCTCCGTGCGGCCATAGTTCACCAGCCCTCGGCCCACCTCTTGTCCATCGGGTCCATAGAGCTGCACCGCATCTTGGCGTTCAAACTCCCCTTCAACCTCAGTGATGCCTGCGGCCAATAGGGACCTGCCCCCTTGGCAAATCGCCCGTACCGCACCGTTATCCAGGTAGAGCTTACCGGCAGGGACCAGACCATGGGCAATCCAGCGTTTACGGGCATTGGCCGGACGGGGTTGGGGTGAAAATTGCGTTCCCAGGGTTTCCCCCGACAGGATTTTGATCAAATTCTCAGGGTGTTTGCCTTCGGTAATCACCGTGCGGACCCCAGCGGTGGTGGCAATCCGGGCGGCTTCGATCTTGGTCATCATGCCGCCAGTGCCCCACTGACTGCCGCGATCGCCCACGTTCACCTTTAGAGCATTGAGTTGCTCAACCCGATCCACAATGTAAATGGGCTCGGCATCGGCATTATGGCGGGGATCGGCTGAATAGAGCTGCTGCACATCCGTGAGTAAAAACAGCCAATCTGCCCCCACCAAGCTGGCTACCTGGGCAGAAAGGGTATCGTTATCGCCAAACTTCAGTTCATCAACGGCAACGGTGTCGTTTTCATTCACCACTGGAATGACGCCCAACTGCAAGAGCTGCCGAAAGGTGCGGTAACTGTTGACGTAGCGCGATCTCTGCACCAAATCTGTCCGCGTCAGCAGCACCTGGGCCATGGGTTGCCCCAAGGTACTAAACATATCGTCGTACACCCGCATCAACCGCCCTTGACCGACCGCCGCCACCGCCTGCTTCATGGCCATGGTGCGAGGCCGCTCCGTCAAACCCAGTCGGGCGCAGCCAACGCCAACCGCCCCAGAGGAGACCAAAATCACCCGATACTTGTTCTGCTGTAAATAGCTGAGAGCCTCTACCAAGCTGGCAATGGTGGCTAGAGCCAACTTCCCCGTCGTGCCTTGGGTGAGGCTAGAGGTACCGATCTTAACGACAATGGTGGACAGGTCTGACACGGGGAAACCATTAGACGTGAATCAGCCGTAATCATACAAAATTGCATCGCCAATGCCGCAAGTTTTGCGGCATTGGCGATGTCAGCCCATGGATAAAGATTCGCAGCCTTGAAGCGTGCCGAAAGCTTTCTAAGCCCAACTCTGAGCCCAAATTACAGATGCCCAAAAACACAGTGCGTCGCCGCTTCTATAGGGTGAAGGGCAACGCACTGAAAATATAGGTATTTGTATATAAAGCAGAGTCTTTATTTCTTAACTGACTCTGTTTTAACTATACAAATCTTCTCAGATTCACAGAGATAGGTCGCTGATCATAAGGTTTTCTTTATTTTTCAATCAGGTTTTCCTACATTGAGACCCCCAGCTTTTGGGACAACCACACCTCTGCTGTGCGGACGAAATGCTTGCCCACGACACCCCCAGGGTTCACCATGGGTTCCACCAAAATCGTGAACATGCCTAGCCGATTGCCTGCAAGGACGTCGGTAAAGAGGCGATCGCCCACCATGGCAATCTGCTCAATCGGTAGATCCATGGCCTGGGTGGCCCGGCGCAGCTTGCGCCGTGATGGTTTTCTGGCCCCCATTACGTAGGGCACCTCTAACGTTTCGGCAATCCGGCCAATGCGATTGGCGTTGAGATTGTTGCTCACCAACCACAGAGATACCAAAGGCTTAAGCTGACTCAGCCACTGCCGCACATCTGCAGAGGTGTCTGTTTCGCGGATAGGCACCAAAGTTTCATCTACATCCAAGACTAAGCCCTGGAGCTGATGGCGATGGATCACCTCCGGCGTAATCCCCAGAACAGACTCCCCGAGTACTAAGTCCGGTTGCAGCAGTTTTCCCCAGCTCATAAAGACGCGAATAGAAAGATTCCGTGCAGGACAACTTTATAAGGTGCTTCACTCTAAACAGATTCCTATGCCCAGCTTAGGGGGTTGCGGTACCCATGGACGCGATCGCTGCCCCTATTCTGCTGAAGATTCAGCGGCAGCATCCAGCGCATCGTGAATCGCGGTTTGGGCAGCCTCATGCTCGGCCAAGGTGCGGCTAAACACATGGGTGCCGTCATATCGGGCCACAAAATAGAGATACTCCGTGTCCGGCGGGGCCAGACTTGCTTCTAAACTGGCAATGCCAGGACTGGAAATGGGCGTTGGCGTTAAGCCCGCATTGATGTAGGTGTTGTAGGGTGAGGGCGTTTGTACCTGGGCGAAAGTGAGCGGATTTTCTGGGGTTTGGCGAATGCCCAAGCCGTATTCCACCGTAGGATCAGCCCCCAGGGGAATATTCTCTTCGAGGCGACGATTAAAGACTGCGGCGATTTCATCGCGCTCTTCGGCCACAACCGCCTCCTTTTCCACAATGCTGGCCAGGGTCACCCACTCCAGTAGTGAAAACTCCGACGCAGCCGCCTCATAGGCCGGTAAGGCCACCGACTCGAAACGGCTCAACATCACGTCAATAATGGCTTCAGGGGTAATGGTTTCCGTCGGAATCTGGTAAGTGTCGGGATATAAAAACCCTTCCAGATGGGGCAGGTTACTCGGCAACCAGGGATAGGCATCTAAAGGAATCTGCTGGGTGGCAGCCAAGAAATCTACGGCTGGGAAGAAGCCCTGTTCCTCTAGGGATGCAGCGATTTGCTCCCGATTCCAGCCCTCTGGAATTGTAAAACTGGCCTCTAGCACCTCCCCGTTCCAAATTTGGGCGGCAATTTCCGGTAGGGACTGCTGGGGAGAGAGCACGTAGGTGCCCGCTTGATAGCCCCCTTCCCCGTTGCGAAACCCTTGCCAGCGGCTCCAGAGGTTCCAGGCGAGGCGAGATCGAATCAGACCAGCGGCTTCTAAATCAGCTCCGATTTGCTGGCCAGGGGTGCCGGTCGGAATTTGGAGATAAACCGGTGTGGGCTCTGTCGTCTCAGTGGGCTCAACGGCAGAGGTAGCCCAACTCCACCAAGCCCAACCTTGCCAACCTGCAATGCCCATGGCGATAGGGAGGACACCCAAAAAGAAAACAGCCTTAGAAACACGGGAGGTCATGACGTTGACATTCAGGGTTTACAGCACAATTCGCTAGGGCACATCCTCACGGTGCACCGTGAGGACTCTGATTCTAATGGATGACGGCTCTTAGTCTAGAACGTCGAAGAGTGCCGTCTCTAAATCAGGTCGCAGTTTCTCAAAATCCTCAGGGGGAACCACCTGGGCGGTGCCATCCGAGCGCAATTGGGCAAAAATCAGCAGTGGGTCAACGGGGGTGCAGGCCGTAAACTCCACCTCATTATGGAAAAACGTGGCCAGAATCTGGAAGTCTTCACTGCTCACCTCCTCCTCTTGATGCAACAAATCGTTGATTTCAAGGGTAAAGCAATCTTCCTCGTCGGCTTCAGGGATATCTCCTGCCACGGTCAACGTAACCGCAGTTCTTCTGAGGGTCAGATTTTGCTCTGCCAGCACGGCCTGGGCGGTCGGAAAAATAGCCTCAATCTCGTTGTCGTCTACATCTACCAAGGTTTCTTCGTCTTTATCTTCTCCCTCTGAAGACCAGGCAAATATCTCGATCGGCGTATCGATCGGGAGCAGGAGTGCAAAGGTTTCAGCCTCGATCTCAAAGGTCTGCTCAATTTGGCAGAGAAGCGATCGCCCTGTCTCATCGGTCAGATCAACCGTAGAGCCATCCTGGGCAAATTCGGGGGCAGAGGTCATTGAGAATCTCCTAAAGGGTCAGGATGGGGCAGTAGGGCGCTGGAACGGGCGGAGCGACTGTCGAGCCATTGCTGCAAAATGATCGCGGCGGCCTTGCGATCAATGAGGGCCTTATGGCGAGAGGGAGAGCGCCCCTCTGCTAACAGCATTTGCTCTGCTTGGAAGGAGGTAAGCCGTTCATCCACATATTCAATCGGGAGGGCAATGGCCTGGGACAGCCGCTGGGCAAAGTTGCGGACGCGACGGCCTTGATAACCCACCTGCCCCTCTTTTGAGTAGGGCATGCCCACGACTAAAATTTCGACTTGGCGATCGCTGACCAATGCTTGCAAAGCCTGTACCGCCCCTTCAAAGGAGCGATTTTCAATGGTGGTCAACCCGGTTGCCATCAACCCTAGGCGATCGCAACCGGCCACGCCGATGCGCTTGCGGCCCACATCCAAGCCCAATGCAGAAATAAACTGTGTCACCAGCGTCAGAAAAGTAGGTCAGGCGGTCCCTGAGTCCCATGTAGGGTATCACAAGCCTTGGCTGGGGCGATCTGAGGAAGAGTCCAAGCGCTGCGAAGACTTGGGGGCTGTCCCAGGGGGCCAAAAGGGTCCTTCAGATAGAGAAGTGTGCCAGGTCATCCGGCCTGGAATCGGCTTGCCGACCGGCTGCAGACCCGACAAAACCTCTGGGAGCTGCAAACCCTCTAAAGTCACGGGTTTTGCCTCCCGGACCTTATGCCACACAGAGCGGGAAAGCATCAGGGTCCGCTCCACCGGTTCCGCTTGAATCTGGGTCAGAAAATCTTCCCGCTCCGGTTGATAATCCCGCGACGTGATTCGTAAAGGCAACTCTGGGTAGTCCTGAAGCAGCCGCGCCATGTGGCTAAGTAGCTCTGGATAAAGCCAAGTATAGGCTGGGTGTACGGTCAGCTCTGCTGTATGGGGGCGGCGAGAATCCCGGCTGGCTGTGACCTCGTAACGACCGATTGCGGCCTTGCGCTGGGACTCGAATACATACCCGCACAAGACGTCTATCCTTTGCATCCGTCGCGCTAATTGGGCCGCCATGCCTTTAAATGGCTCTACTTTAAAATCTTGAATTTGTTGATCAAAGACTTGGCGAACGAGGGGCGGCATTGCCGCCGTGTCTAGCTGATAGAGCAGTTGAGCATCTGCGTTGCTGACGGCCATCACATTGGGGAGATCAGGCTCGCGCTGCGCCAATTCCTGCAGCATCTCTGGTCCCAGCTCCCAGTAAGTGACCTGGGCTAAGGGTTGAAACCCATTTTGGCGATATAGGGCCAGGGCCGTAGTCTGGCTAACTGCCACTTCTGCAAGCCACATGCGGGCTTCCCAGATGGTCTCAAAGCAGTGGCGAAGGAGTTGAGACCCGACGCGATCTAAAGGACTCTGGAGGCTCGGATTCTGGAGACTAAGGTTCAGGACAGCAGGATTAATGGTGACCCGATCCACGCGCCAGGTGCTGCGGGTCCGGTTAAACGGCGATACCTCAATCAGGCCACAGAGCTGGTCGCCCCGCTCGGCCACAAACCCTGACCACCGTTGGCTGGGGATAGCCCATTGCCCGAGTCGCTTCAGCCACATTGACCAAGGGTGTAACCGACTGGGTAAAACGTCGCGCTTGGGATTGAGCGCATCCACCACCACCAGGTCGTCTGGATCCCAAGTGGCCAGATGTTCCAGATCTCTGGGATAAATGGGTCGAATCTTAGGCGCTTGGGTCGAATCTTTGGGGCGAGCCATAGGGAGCTGGAGTTAAACGCGATTGGGCACAACCAATGCCCGCAAAAGCAAAGACTGCTAGGAGTGTCTCCACTCAGCCACTGAGCTTGAAAACAACTGGAGCGCGCTAATCGCGGCTTCAAATTCGGCTCTTGAATTCACCCCTGGGCAGGGCGAATCAGGACTAATGGCGTCTGTTCATCGGCATTCCCCGCAGGGTTATCCAGTAAGGCCTGGGAAATAACCTTGGGATCGGCACCAGATGTTGCTGCCAATATCTTAACTGCTCTCAAATCATTCACATCTACAATTGCCGCTTCTAAACCCGTCGCTTGACGAATCTCATTCACCACCGCTTGGCTGTTTTGGGGACCTAAAACAATGAACTGGTCGTAGGGTGGCAGGGTTCCGGTGACATCGTCGATCAGCCGGGCTTGCGCTCCAGCCAGTTGATAGAATCCCCCGCCCCGCCGTAGAAAGACTTTCATTAAGGCCCCACCGATAAAGGCGAAGAAAACCCGTTGGGCACCGACTAAATCCACTAGGGTTTGCAAGCCACAAGCGGTTGCCAAACTGGAGGTCGGCAAAAAGTAATAGCAAAAGCGCTTTGCCAGCCAACCAGGCTGCACATCAGCCGGGTAGCGCCAGCGGCCCTGCATAATCGCGACGGGAGTTTCGCCAATGGTGACAATGTCTCCGGGCTGACTATTGGGGGATACGTAGCGCTTTACGACTTCGGTTGGGGTATCTAAATGGGTGAGCAAATGGGTTGGCACCGGCAACACCTGGGCGACTGGGGTTGTTCGCCAGGGGCGCTCTGCTTCTGGGTTGGGAAATTTCAGCGGCACGACCACATGACCGAGCTTGGCCATCCGTCCGCCGGGGCCATAGGTGACGTAGCGCACTCGAATCCATAGGGCTTTGAGCGATCGCAGATCGGCCCCTTGGATATCGACCTGCACCCTAAATTGGGTGCGCTTGCGGAGTTTGACGATGTAGGCAAACCAGTAGCCATCTGCCCGGGCTTCAGCATCGGGATGCTGGGGGGTAATGGTGACCGTTGTTGAAACCCCGGTTAGAGCGTCACTCCCTAATAAGGTTGCTTCTGCAGTGAGTTCAGGGACCATGACTTCCAGGGCTTGAGTCTGGTTGATGAGCTCGGGCTCCCCCACGATGGTGTAATGAGTGGGGTCATAGCCTTCGATATTCCAGTCACCAGCGGCGAACTGCAGGCGGTTACCGGGCCGTTGACGATATTGGTACTCGATTCCCAACCCGCCTAAAAGTAGTAACCCCAGTACGACGCCAAGGGCGATCAGCAACCACAGTGTCAATCCCACCAATTCATCCACAAAAACAACAGAAACCCGGAGCAATGGGCGATCTTGTCAAACCGCTCAGTGTGCGCCACTGGAGAAAGCCAAGCTGCTTCAACAGCGATCGCAACTGATTATGTCCAGGGCTCCGTACAGCAGTGTATAGAACTTTTGTCCCCTTCCAGCCAATGGGCCAGCAGAAAGCCATACTCAATCCTCTAAACCGCCTGAATCTAATGGGCTTCAGTCGGTGCCGCAGCCGATTTTCAGACTACCAAGACGGCAAGAAACCCAAATCTAGATCAATTGTTTTAGAAACTTTACAAAAATCAAAAACTGCGGCAGGATCCAAAGCATGAGTTTACGTCTACGGCCTGTCAATGCAGCGGAACGGGCCTGCGGCGCAATTACTAGGGTTTTGAATCATGGATCGTTTGCGTCAGGTGGAGCGTTGGTGCCTGTGGGGACATATTTTGTCCATGGCATTTGGACTAGCAGGCTTGCTAATTGTGATGCCCCATCCTGAACTGCTGGAGCCGATTCCGGCGGGTCCAACCCTTTATAGCTGGAGTCTGGCTGGGGGTGGAGTGGCCTACATTTTGATGGGAACCGTAGCGGTGACGCTGCACACCTACCGCACCCTAGGTCGCTACAGTCTTCTGACGTTTTTGGTTCCGGCTTTAGCCATTTCGCTGGGCGCGGAACTGCTGGGGACCAGCACTGGCTTTCCCTTTGGTGATTACAGCTACCTCAATGGTTTGGGGTACAAGGTTGCTGGTCTAGTGCCGTTCACGATTCCTTTGTCTTGGTTTTATTTGGGCATCTCTGCCTATTTGCTGGCAAGGGGCTTTTTGCTCAAGGAGAAATCAACCCTGGTGCGCCATTTGGGGGCGATCGCAATTGGTGCCACGTTACTCATGTCTTGGGATTTTGTCCTGGATCCTGCCATGAGCCAGACAGCCATGCCGTTTTGGTACTGGCATACCCCCGGCGCTTTCTTTGGCATGCCTTACCAAAATTTCCTGGGCTGGTTTGGCACGGGGGCAATCTTTATGACGGTGGCAGCGCTGCTGTGGGGCCGTAAGCAAACGGTTGCCCCAAGTCGCCAGCAATTGAACAGTCCCCTAGTGATTTACCTGGCTAACTTTGCCTTTGCCATGGTCATGAGTCTGGCCAGCCTAATGGTGATCCCGGTGCTGCTGGGCATCTTGGTTGGGGCATTACCGGCTGTGTTGTGCTGGCGGGCGACCCCTGTGCGCGAGGCGTCGACATCTTTGGAGTCCGATGTTGACCCGCTCGATATCACCGCTGCCCCCGTTGGCATGGTGATGAAGTAAATGCCCGCAGATTTTATCGCTGAGGTCGGAACTTGGGCCTTATTCAGCAGCGCGATCGCCTTCTGCCTATTTGCCTTGCAGGCTCCAGCGGTTTTGGTGTTAATGTCGCGCTTGCTCCAGGGGCCGATGCGTCGTCCCCCCTTGCAGCCGCGTCAGGCTGACCCTGATCAATTTGGCAAGGTTTCAATTGTTGTGCCAACCCTGAACGAAGCTGAGCGGATTCAACCTTGCTTGGCGGGGCTCACCCTGCAATCTGATGAGGTCAGGGAAATATTGGTGGTCGATAGCCATTCTGAGGATGGCACCCCAGACCTGGTGAAGCAGGCCCAACAGCACGATCCGCGCTTTCAGCTCCTGAACGATGATCCGCTCCCCTCTGGGTGGGTCGGGCGTCCTTGGGCTCTGCATACCGGTTATTTACAGAGTTCTGCCGACAGTGATTGGGTCTTGGGCATTGATGCTGACACCCAACCCCAGCCCGGTTTGGTTGCGGCTTTGCTAGCTGAAACAGAGGCGGCAGGGTACGACCTCGTTTCCCTTTCACCCCGATTCATTCTGAAAACCCCTGGCGAACTTTGGCTGCAGCCTGCCCTGCTGATGACCCTGGTTTATCGCTTTGGTCCTACGGGAGGCTTATCCTCTGGGGCAGAGCGGGTTATGGCCAATGGACAGTGCTTTCTGTGTCGGCGATCGCTCCTGCAAGATCTGGATGGCTACAGCACTGCTCGGGGCTCCTTTTGCGACGATGTTACCCTAGCCCGCCATGCTGCCCAGCTTGGCGCCAAAGTCGGTTTCTGGGATGGTGCCCTCATCCTCAAGGTCCGCATGTATGAGGGACTCAAAGAAACCTGGCAGGAATGGGGGCGATCGCTGGATCTCAAAGACGCGTCTCCCACGGGTCAGGTCTGGGGTGACATCTGGTTTTTGACCAGCATTCAGGCGTTACCCTGGCTGGTTTCTCCTTTGCTGTTGCTGAGCTTGATTTCTGGCACAACCACTTTGCCGATGCAATTGGCGCTGGGACTCAATATCAGCCTAATTGTGGTGCGTGTTGCCCTGCAATGGGCGATTTTGCCCTCCTATGACCTGAGTCAGGCTAAGGGTAAATGGGCCTTTTGGCTATCACCGTTGGCGGACGGACTGGCGGTCCTTCGCATTGGCTTATCGTCTTTTCGCACACCGACCCAATGGCGAGGGCGTTGTTATGGCCAGACTGCAGTTGAATGAAGCGTTAATTGCTGCAAAAAGCCATTACCCTAGAGTCAACTTCCCGTGGGGCGACTATGGTGCAGAACGTAACAACCCTAACCCCCCTAGAGACCCTAACGTTCGAACAATATCTTGCTCACCAAGATGGCACCGATACCCGCTATGAACTGGTGCGAGGCTTGTTGCTGCCGATGACCCCAGCCCCATGGCCTCATAGTAAAATCGCCAAGTTTCTAGAGCGCACCTTTGATGATGAGATTGTCCGGCAAGGACTGCCATGGGAGGCGGTACGCGGTGACGTGGGTCAACGTACTGAAGCCGATACGGCTCGATTACCCGATGTTTTGGTGGCCCAACAAGCCGACTTAGATGCCTTAGGCAATCGATCTGCTGTTTTGGAAGTCCCTGCATTTGTGGTGGTTGAGATTGTCAGTGAGAGTTCTAAGCTGGATGACTACCTCTATAAGCTGGCCGAGTATCGAGCCCAAGGCATTCCAGAATATTGGGTAGTTGACTATCTCGGTTTGGGGGCAGCTCGCTATATCGGCGCAGCCAAGGTGCCGACGATCTCAATCTATTCCCTAGTGGATGGGGCTTACCAGGTTCAACGGTTCCACGGCGAGGATGAGATTGCCTCACCCACGTTCTTAGATCTAAATTTGACGGCTGAGCAGGTTTTCCAGGGACGGCGGGAACTGTGAAATTTGTTGATAAATATCGCGATTAAGCTGAGAAACCGATTTGGGTCACCGTTTAAAATTGAGATCTACCTCTCGGTTGCTTGCCATGTACTCTGCTAATGCGATTCTGGATGCCGTCCAAGCAATTCGCCCCTATCTCAAGGACTTACTTGCGGTCCCCATGGCCCAGTCAATGGACCGTCAACTGGCGGAGCTACTCGAAAATCCGGGCGATACTCGCGATCAGAAGTTGCTGGGTCTCTTACGACAAGAGGCGATGACCCGCGAATGGCTGCAGCTTTATTTAGAGGGGCAGCGGCCTGCAGATACGATTTTGCCAATTCTCCGTACCTATAACCCGCTCACGGCAAAATCCAGCAAGATTGAGAGCCCCAAGTATGTCTGCCCCGTCGCCAGTTGCAACCAGACCTGGTATCGGCAGAGCATTGATCAGGAGATTCCCCATTGCCCTATCCATGATGTGGTGATGGTGCGAGACAGTAAGGCCCATCATGGGGCCAAGGTCTAGATCGTGCAGGCAATTAACGGCGAAACCCTTGCTGGGTGAGCATGACTACGCCCGCTCGACTGAATTAAGTTTGGGGCCATAACCCGCTCATTTTAGGGAGTCTAGCTTTGAGCCCCCAGCTCCTAGTTCTGACGCTGGCGCAGCAAGAAAATCAACGTGGTCCCTGTGACTAAGCTGGCCGCAATTTCAACGGCGGTGCCCATCACTAAAAGGTTCTCCTTAAAGTTGCCGGTAGCTGCATCGACGGGCATGAGCAAGGCCGCTATCAATCCCGCGAACGCTGCTAAAACCTGGGCTACAATCCACAGCCAAGCTTTTGGAACCCGACGTCGGAGCACCCACCATTGAGTGACACCAAAGGTTCCACCCATAATTAAGGGGATGGCATAAGCGGTGGTGAAAAATCCCAAGGACGAGATCGCACCGCCCAATAGGGTCGCAACTGGCCACCACTTCATACCCGTTAGGCACTGCTTGAGCACACACCATTGGGCAAGCCCCACCAGCACACAGACTAAGGTCCAGAGTAGTAAAGTTGTAGTCCGCCCGATG